>ENA-UOOR01001579-UOOR01001579.1-fermentation-metagenome-genome-assembly--contig:-NODE-1579-length-26179-cov-170.825410_pt1 | contig 26179 bp, 17 predicted proteins | sample MGYA00245780_ERZ724029 | MGnify/ENA primary metagenome ERZ724029 (study PRJEB28704, sample SAMN03018315) | fermentation metagenome | biome: anthropogenic terrestrial biome; feature: soil... | reverse complement strand
TTTCTCTCTGTTAAATTATTGAAATGGCGGCGTTTTTCTAAAATGTGTGCTAACGGATGGCGGTATGGTTAGTTGCCGATTTCGAAGCACTTCACTGTCAAGTTACAACTACTTTTGATACGAGCTGTGCCGCTCGAATACCCACTGCACCGGCAATTAACTATACCGCGTGTTACCGCCTGGCATTTATTTCAATTCATAATTAGTGCTTCGTCCACCACTACCTTCTTTTTGTAAGATATTCTTCTTAATTAAATCTTGAATATCTCGAAGAGCTGTGTCTTGTGAACATTTATTAATTTTCGCCCATTTCGAGGTTGTCAACTTTCCGTCAAATCCATCAAGCAGTCTATTTATTATTTTTTGTTGCCTATCGTTGAGAATTGTGGTGGAATGAAATTTCCAAAATTCTGCTTTATGAAGTATTTTCGATAAAGTCTCTTCTGTGGAGTCAATAGCATTTACTAAACATTGCAAAAACCATAAAATCCATTCTGTTATATCTGAATTTCCTTTCTGTGTTTTTTCAAGATTTTCATAATACTGTTTCCTTTCAACCCTAATTTGTGCAGACATACTATAGAACCGTCTGATACTTTTGTCAGAACGTGCCAATGTCATATCTGTAATTGCTCTTGTAATACGACCGTTTCCATCGTCGAATGGATGGATTGTCACGAACCATAAATGAGCAATAGCTGCCTTAAGAACCAAATCAATTTCATGTTCGTTTTCAAACCAGTCTAAGAATTTTATCATTTCTGGCTCTATTCTGTCAGAACTTGGAGCTTGGTAGTGAACCTTTTCTTTTCCCATAGGTCCTGATACAACTTGCATAGGTCCAGTCGTATCTTTGCGCCAGTCTGCAACAGTAATTTTATAAAGATTACTCCAACCTGACGGGAACAGCGCTGCATGCCAGCCAAACAGTCTGTTTTTAGTTAACGGCAAATCATATTTTTGAGTAGCGTCAAGCATCATCTCGACTATTCCGTCAACGTGACGTTCCGATTCTACTGCTCCTGCAATGTCAATTCCTAGTCGACGTGCAATTGAGGAACGTACTTGTTCAACATCCAAAAATTCGCCTTCGATTTCTGATGACTTAATAACATCTAAAGTAAGAGTGTTCAATACGGCTTCATTTTGCAAATCAAAACCAAGCGATTCCATTTTACCCAAAAGTCTTCCTTGCTGATTTCTAGCTTCACCAAGTTTTATCATCACTTTCTTATTGTCCCAAGTGAAGTCTGTCCAGTTTTCCTTTTCGTGTATATAAATTTTCATTCTCCGCAAAATATGCGTCAAATATACTACTTATTCTCCGCAAATAAAACTTTCTCCGCAAATTTCGCACAGATTACAGCTAATAATCTCCGCACTGTCGTTTTTTTTGCTTGGCGGTAACGGATAGCGGTATGTTTTTGTTGCCGATTTCGGAGCACGTCACTTTCAAACCGTGATGAAGTTTGAAGCGAGCCACTGCCGTTGATTTCAGCACTATCTCGGCAATAAAATATACCGCATGTTACAAGCTGGCCTTCTTTCTTTTCATCAAGCGACATACCATTTTGTTTTTCAACTGTTTCTATCATTCTTTTTCTGTCTGTCGGGTTATGTGCCGGCAAAGTTTTATTTTTCTTTAAGGGGGGAGATTTTTTGTTTTTTATCAGGGTCGTGAAAAGCATACTCTTTTGCAAGCTTTGGTTTGTGTCTGGGCTTGTGCGGCTTGCAAATGTGTATGCTTTGTGTGTCGGCATTTTATCTATTATTTTCTACAATATTAAATGAATCCTTTGTCGAAATACCTTGTCTATGAAGGCTTCTATTTGTCCATGGAGACATCGGATTATTCTCAGACCATAAACCTTTTTTCATATTTCTGGCTTCAATTTCCAGATTTGAAAGGGTTGAGTCTGAATTATATTTTTTGAAATGCCAGGCTAATCCAGCTTTAATCATTTCCTGACTAAGTTCCTTCCCATCTTCAAGGAATGAGTATGCAAGGAAGCGTTCATGATTATCAACACCAGTAATTTTAATTTTTATCTGTCTTCCGAAACACAAATCTGAAAGATATTTTTTTGATTTTTGATAGAAAGGCATACCCTTTTCTGGAGCATCAATACCCTCCATCCTCACTCTAACTGTTTTTTTACCTTGAAGCAAAACATCATAAGTATCTCCATCAATAATAGAAATCACCTTTCCAGAAACTGTACTTCCCTTTTTTAGAGATGGATTATTTCCACTTTTCGAAGTACACGAAATAATAGGAATGAATAACAGAAGAAACCATATTATTGACAGTGTTCTCATTATTCGAATATTATAACATTGTTTTTATTGTCAATTGAAATCTTGCCAAATTTTTCTAATGCACTTTGTCCAAGCAACAAAGGCGCTTCATTATTATCAATTACTGTTGCTTCAATGTTTTGCAAAACTCTATTACCAATTTTTACTGTTCTTAAATTTATTCTTGTTCCGGCTGATACTTTACCTGTCGCATCCTGAAAATATTGAACATCTAAAATATCTTCTTTTTCTAATGTTCCTTGTCTGTATAATACAGTTGCCTCAGCAGATGAAATACAGATGCTACTTGCTCCCGTATCAAAAATAAACTTCAATTTTAACCCGTTAATCTCAATCCAGACATATTTGACACCATTATTGTTTTCCATCTTAACAATGGTTTTGCCTTGTGAGTTACTTGTGCGGAAATCATTTGACTGAGTTGAAGATCTTGAATTTCTATTTGATTTATCCTTGAGACCAGACTTAGAACAACCACCACAACCATTAAATGACGATGCTATCATTAGAGTTAAAACAAATACTATGAAATATTTATAGCCTTTCATCTGCTTTATTTTGAAACCTTGGGAATGATTTGAATAGAAAACCTTTTGTTATTTTCCTCGATTGCATCACGGCATAGACCATTAAATCCGCTACCGCAAAGCATGACCTCAACATTATAATCACGGAAATTTATATTATTTCTTAACCACAGTTTGTAAACTGATAAAGCTCGCTGATAGCTTATCAGGTAACCATAGTTTTCATCTTTATCAATGCGTTTGTCAAAGGTATTAGCCATATTGCCCTCAATAACTAACAAATACGAGAGTTCAGGATTCTGGCTATTCAATTTTTTAAGAAAGCTTTTAATTATATTGCCAACATCTATAGTTGTAGAAATATATTCCTGCTTGATTGCAAATTGATTTGGTTCAAATATTTCAATGCCCATCAAATCTTTTGCTATGAACTTTTTACATGCAGGCAAATAATAAAAACTATTATCTTTTATTAACGGTTCGAACTGTTTTTCAAGGTTTAATAATTTTTCAAGTCTCTCTGTTTCTTTAATTAAACCTTCTTGAGACTTTTTCAATTCTGCGATTAATCTTTGGTTTTCGATGTCTTTTATCTTTAAATACCCAATCGCTAATACAAAAAGCACAAGCATGATAAAGAACAAACTTGTCATCAGGTCGGAATAACTAATCCAGAAAATGTTATTCTTTTTCATGTTTCATTCGATTATAAAATAAAACATAAACAGTAATCACTACTGCCAGTAATAAAAAGAATAACCAACCTGTTATTTGAATATAACCTGATAACCCAGGACTTAAAATAAAAAAATATCCGAAAGCGAGTATAATAAATTCAATTAAAATTAGTAAGAAATTATGCTTTCTTAGTTTTAGTTTTTGATAAGAAGAATAAGCGAACAAAATTAACCAGATTGAAAACAGCACATAAGAGTAAATAACCATATCAAATGCAATACTTGAAATATGAGCAGGAATAGCTGATTGACTTACTGTTTTTTTTAAGGTTGATAATTCATATAAACAATACATTTCCGGATTTTTGCTCAAATACTGGTGCAATTCATTTCCGTAAGAAATGAAAATTAAAAAGAAGGTGAGTAAGGGTAAAAGCAAGAATATGAGTATATTACTAATAAAATACTCTCTAATTTTAAGAATTGAACTACTTTCCATATTACTACTTTTTAAACAATTTGGTTATTGCTTCAAAGATTGAAACTGGCTTTTCTTCCATCCTAGGTTTAGATGGCTCCTTGGGTTCACTAGTTTGTTTTGGTTGATCAGGTTTCTTTCTTTTTAAAGCATCTTCAATCGATGATAATTTGCTTAATAAACTATGTTGATCAATATTTTCTTTTACTTTTAATACTGATTCATTTAACCCTTCGACTACATCAATGAATTTCCTACTATTATGATTATTCGTAAACTGCTCCCTAATGACAGGTAATTCAGTTAAATGTTTTAATTCATCAAACCTCGGAACAGCTTCCTTAAAAGATGAATTTAATTGACCTATATGTTCATCAGTAATTGTTTTGAGTTTAAACCCGATTTCGTTATATATTTCAGAAAGCTTACTTTCGTGGTCTGCTGCATTTTGATTTATTTTTTCAGTTCTTGTTTGGATTTCTGTATTCAGGTTATCTATCGCCTCAGCAAATTTTGAACTGGATTCCGTTATGGATTTGTATAAGTTTTCAAGTGTACTTTCCGTGTTGAGTTTTAAACGTTCTATTGAATCTCTAAAATGAGAATCTGCAACATCAACGGCATTCAGAGCAGCATTCCCTGCATTTTCAATTTTATTAAAATGACTTGATAAAAACTCAATTAGCCTCTTATTTTCTGATAATGAGGATTCAATATGTCTTGTAATGCTGTCAATATTGGCTGTCCGAGATGCAAAATCCTGTAACTGTACAGAAATCCTCCCCATTAACTCAAGATAGTTGGCAAACTGATTAAACGACTGAATATTTTTCTCAAGTTTCTCCAGTAATTCAAGATTAGCTTTTGAAACTCTTGTAACACCAATACTTTCAATTTTCTGAATTATTTCTTTTTGAGTTACAATTATCTCATTTTGAATTTTAAGATTCGATTCAGTTTTTAAAGTTGTATTGTAAAGGATTGTTGCCATTCCAGTCGTATCTCTTGCAAATCTGTCAATACTTGCTTTTAGACCCGAAATTCCAGATTCTTCAGCTTTTAAAAGCTCGGGAAGTAACATAGCCTGTAAATAAGAAATTTGTTTATTCTTTTCGCTAAGTACTTGTTTTTTTGCATTCTTGTAAAAAAATGAAGATAAAATAGTAGTACAGGCTAATCCGGAAAGACTGCCAAACATGGCAAGTTTAACGCCATTGATTAAAGCATCAATTCCTTTAGAAAAGTGGTCGCCATTTAGTTCAGGCATTGAGAATAAACCAAAGATTATCCCAATCATTGTTGCTGCAAGTCCAAGATATAAAGGAGTGGGTATTGAATGGGAAATTTCTTCATCTTTAATATCTACCTCTCTATCTACAATGTCCTTTATCATGCTAAAATTGACTGTCGCGCCATAATTATTCAGTAAATAATTGTTTATGTCGTCACAAATCCGTTTAATAATTCCTTTACCTGTTGTTTCTGCTATTGAAATCTTAACAATTTTCTGATCAGAAAACAAGTCATCAGCATTTTCATCACCTTCTTCTATGAAAACAATATCTTCAAGGGATTTGTCTTTTTTTCTTAAGTTGGTTTTTTCAATAAACCCATTCTTAATAATAATACGATTGTTAAAAATCCCCTTTAATTCCTCAATACTTAGAAAGACCTTTCTTGAATGAATAAATTGATAAATAATTACACAAATAATGAGGACTACTTCAAAATAGAACCAGAAATTGTGACCAGTACTGATAACAGATGTAGCATAATTTAAAGAATCTGTTGGAACCTGAAGCATAATCATATTTATACAAGTTTAATTTTTACTTTATGGTTTGTGTCAATTACCCAACTGTCAGCAATCTTGATTACTTTGCCGTTTTTAAGCACTTCAATTTTTGAAGCATTTTCAGCATTAATAATGTTATCAATATCACAGACTGGTTTTAAATAAGAGTCAAGTCGGTTTATAGCCCTTTTGTCCTGTGTGCCGCTTATATAGAATAAATCACCTTCATCTGAACTGGTTTTGCTGACAATTTTGTAATATTTTGAACCATCATTGGTTTGTTCACCTTTTTCAATAATAAATCTTCCATCATTTTCAGGAATACTAAAATAAGATATTGATTTATTCCCAGCCTCTTTTGATATAACCCATTCAATTGATTTAGATGAATCGTCTGTATTTACTGTTAATTGTTCATTCTCAACATTATCTATGTTGGTTTTAGAGGTAGTATCATTTTCGGATTTTGGTTTCTTTTCTAATTTCTCAATTTTATTCAAAAGCTCTGAAACTCTATTTTTATAGTCATCTTTTCTTTTTTTCAATAGACTTACCATAGAGAGAAATGAAAACAAACCGCGTTGGACACTATTCTTATAAGTTTCTTTATCATCATCAAGCAAATAGTAAATTCTTGATTTGATAATAAAAAATGTGATGAACATTCCAATTAGTAAAGATAAGAAACCTATTAATAGAACAAATTTCCAATTTTGACCTTCAGCAACAGCTGGATTTGAGGCTCCGCCACTTACTGGAGCAATGGTCGGATTTGAAGTGCCGGATTTTGTTTCTTCCTCTTTTAGCTTAGGTTTTAGTTTCTTTAAATCTTCATTATAATCCGAAATAATCCTACTAACAGTTCTATTCCAGTTAATCATTTTATTGGAATATCCTGGAATAACAGTGCTTTTTTCATTTCCTGCGGGCTTTAATGTTGAAAAGAAATCATTATCCAGTTTATTTTTCTCTCTAAGATAAATAAGAAGTGGTTGAAGAATATTTTTTTCAGCACCTGACCAATTATTGTTTTTGAGAAAACTGGAAACTTCATCAAGTTTGGATGATAATTCTTCAATTCCTATTTTCTCCAAAGGTGTGATAAACTGCTTTTCATACTCGTTTAAACCATTCTTTTCTTTAGTACAATCTTTTATCTTTTCCTTGGGTAACGAAGAGTCCGTAACGGTGGTAATATAATCGTTCATGTAAGCATAAACGATTTCAATAACACCTCTTTTTGACCAATATTCATAAGTCTTTGCGCTATCAGTAAGGTCTTTCTGTGCAAATAGAAAATTGCATTTTATCAGAAAGAAGACTGAGAGAGCAAATAATTTAAAATATCTCTTTATAGTCTCAAATATTTGCAAGTTCATAAGTTAGTTTATTTAAAATGCCAACTAATGGATAAAAGAATAAAGTTTCTTCAATATGTCTTTTTTCCTTTTTATGAAAGGCTTTTAATCCACGAGAAAGGAAATCATCAATATCACCTTCCCGTATTTCTATGAACTTATCATAAGCACCCTGTTCAATTAAAAATTTCGTATCAAAACGGACAGTTTTAATGTATTCATCAAGTAAGGAATAAAACTCTAAAATGGACTTTTTAAGGGATGCCTTTGATATATCGTTAATCATTTCATATGTTGGCGTATTTTCTACATCCTTTTCTTTATCAATAGCTTTATCCCAAATACCATCATTCACACCACCTAACCAGAATTTAATTGTATTTTCTACAATACTTTCTGTAATGCCACTACCAAGTGCTCCATTACATGTTAATTCTTTGGGGTTTGGTGAAACTTTAAGGATTATCTCTCTATCAAGTTTTTTATCAAAGACTTTTTCGAAAATAAATTTAAACATTGAGGATAAATTGTTGAGATTTTCCGAAGAAGAGTCAAGCATTGATGCAGATTTTGCCGCAGTGCCGCTTAATAAAATATTTTTAGGTATTTCAATCTCTGATTTCTTTAACAGGTTAGCAGAATAATATGCTAACGCTCCATAAAAAACCAAAATGGAAAGTTTAAGCTTTTTATTTTTCTCAATCAATCTTGTATAGCTAAAGTTTTTAGATTTATTGTTTTCAAGGCTGAAAAGAAAATTGCTGAAATCGGCTGAATCTTTTCTGGATAAAATATCTTTAAGAATACCTTCATACTCTTTGCCAGCAACAATATTTGCTTCTCCTAAAAATGTTTTAACCCATCCATTGCTGTCTGAATTACCTTTCTCACCTTTCGTAGAATAACCATCTCCAAAAATTGCATTGCCTGCAAATTTGAATGAAGAAATAAGAATCGCATTTTCACTATGTTCATCAAATACTGCAATGTCTGATGAACCACCACCAATGTCAATAGATAAGCTTAAACCTGAAACATGATGATGTTTATAAAAGAGATATGGTGCAACACTTTCTGGTATTTGAATAAGGTTATTGGTATTATCTAATTTAAACACTTTTTTATATGCTGATTTCCAAAGTTTGATAAAAATGCCTAATTCACCGTCTGAGTTTTCTGCTCCTGCCATACTTACAGGGTAAAACCATATAATCTTTGTATTTGCAGGGTTTGCACCAAGTAGCAATGCTTTATAAAAGACAATAGTGAGTAAATATTCAATGTAGGCATTTACCTTCAATTCATCCTTATCCTCGCTGTAATTACTCCATTTTAATTGAGTGTCAGGTTTAAGGTAGTGTTTTGGAACAGTTCTTTTCTCGTATAGCAAGAAATTATTCACATGCTGAAAGAGAACATATGGGTCGTTCTTTGAAAAACTATACTCCTTATTAAATACAATTGCGGTGCGGAGAGGAAACTTAAAATGTGAATCCAGAGTTGAAATTGTATATGGCAGCATTTCATTTTCAAATGTTTCTTCATTAGCAAATATCTCTGGATCAATATTACGATTATTCCTGTCCATTATAGATTGCCATAATGGCGAAGTTCCAATATTATCCAATGGTATTGAATTATTTCCCCCAATTGAATATTCAATGTGAGTGTTTGTAGTTCCAAAATCAATAGCAAAAGTAACATCATCATTTTCAGAGCAGGGAGTAAGCTTCGGAATGATAATATTTTTTACTGATCCAATTCCAAAACTCACTGAATCAAATGGCGAATTGAATTTATAGTATATACTTTTTACATCATCAATTCCAGGATTTCTTACCACAGATGAACCACTTACTTGTAATTCTTGTCCGTTGTTTAGGCAACTTAATGAAATGTTAACCGTTTTATCTGGGCGGTCATCAATTATACCAATTGTATAATCAATGTTACACTGTACTGGTTTTAAAAAGGGCAAAATAGCTAAATGAACCTTTAGTTTTACTATACCATTTTGATGATATAGTTTCCTATACTGTAATGTTCCATTTTGAACAGGAACATCTAATATGGCTTCTACGCCTCCACCAGCTCTTTCTTCAATTCTACAGTATTGTTCAATATTCTCAATCCCATATTGTCTGATGAATGCTTGTGTTACAGGCAATAAATGCTTTTTAGCACCACACGTTTTGAATTTTGATGAATCAATGGAATAAGGAAGTTCAATTATCTTGTCCTCAAGAAAGCTTTTTTCTGTTCCTAATCTAAGTCCTAATATTTCGCAATAGTCTTGCTGATCAAAGGAAATATGACATTGCTGATAGTTTGTAATGCTCCCATTATTTAAGTTAGCAACTACAGTACGCATACTGTCCTCGAGCAGGTAATCTCTAATATTATCCAGGTATTTTGACACTTCCGGAAAAAGAATTGAGAAATTATTGCTCTGCTTAGCAAATGCATACATGTATTCAATAAAAGACACTTCCCGTTTATGCAGCGGGAAAAATATGTCGTCCAATAGGATGTCTTGACCACATCTTATTTCCAAACCATTTATGGAATTCTTTGCATCAGGTGCAGCAAAAAAAAGTGTTGCAGGAGAAGAACCTCCAATGACTTGTTTCGTGTTTTTATTAATTACAAAATACAACCGATTAACATGTTCAAAATTATAAAGAATCAAATTACCTTGATCTGCCTGTGCTACACTGTCTTGTTCCCAATAAATACTTAAAGTTTCAGCAAATACTTTGTGTCTATTATTTAAACTGTTTTCAATTAAATCTTTAAATCTATCCTTGGGTTTCCATGCAATAATCTCAATTTTGTCATTTATCATTGGATACTTATAAAACATTTGTGCCACATCTAAGGCATCAGAGATGAGTTTATTTTGAGCAGTCTTCCCCTCTATAGTCTCACGGATTTTTATTTTATCTTCCCTTGAAATGGCAACTCCTTGAGGATATGCACCAACAATACTGCTAATCTGATAATTTATCCAATCAAATGCAGATTTTACCAAGTCTATCCTTGCAAAAGGACTAGGAATAGATGATGCAATATCTTTACCTTCTGTCTTTATTGTTCTAAGAGCATCATTATCAATAGCTGCACTCACAAACCAGCCGGTACCTTCCTGTCCTTGATGCAATCGAAATACTTTTATTACTTTCTCAACTTCATTATTGACTCTTACTGGTAGTTTTTGATAAACCCTGCCAGTAGAAATTCCAAACAATCTAATTAATGTTGTGTGAATTTGTTTGGGTTTGCCTGTTTTCGTATCCTTCTCTGACCGTAATTGTAAGTTATCAATGTTAAGACAGTTTTGAGTATCAATTTTAGTGTACAGGTTATTTGGAATAATATCGAAGAATGGGCTGAAAGCAGGTTTGCTTTTTGATAATTCATCAATCCAGTCTTTGAAATGCTTATTATATGCAACAACTTGATTTTTATACTCAGACGTATCAAAATATGCCGGATTGCATGGTGATTTTTTCTGTTTCTGTAAAATAAAGAAATTGCTTTTTGTCCATCGTGATACGTTCTTTGCCTTTAATAAACCTTCATTCAGATACTGTGTAAATAACCTGAATTTTGTTAATGGTTTGTATAACTGTTCTTTATTATCAATATTGAGATCGTCAAATGAAATGTTTTCATTTGCCCGTTCTATTCCAAACTCCTTTATTTCTGTTGGCCGTGTTGTTTGTGCATTGTTGCAAGTATAATTCCCGATGTTTTTACAAAATTCAATAATTGATAGTGCTCCGGCAACTTCAAGGAAGTGTGCCTTGTTTTTCTGTTCGGCACCACCAACAGCATATTCTTCTGCGTTTGTATTACCACGGTTTCCAATAAAGTGCAGGACATTTATTTTTCTCTGATTAATGATAGTTCTATTATAATAATCAATAGCAATTTTTGCCTTTTCTTCAAATGATTCAGCATTAATTTCTCCTTTTTTATCCAAGGTAAAATAAGGCAAATATGTTAAGCCGCCTATTGGTGCATCTTTGATTGTTGCGAAATTTAAAAGATTAGGGTTTCCTCGAAGATTCTTCAACAACAATGGAAAACCAGCTGCACCGGTTCCTCCGAAGATGGAATTGATGATAAAAATTGCATCTTCAGGTCCAAATGTTTGCCCGAATCTCTTAAAATCTTCGGAATTAGTAAACTGATTCAACACGATTGAACCCATGTTAGGATTTCCTTTAAAACCGATACTTAAATCAGAATTCAGGTTACTGATAGAATATAGAAGTTTTACAAAACTTTTGTCATCTTTAGAGTTTCTGTATTCTTCACATAATGAATCAAATCCAATATATTGACCAAATGTTGTGCTATCAACATCATTAAGTTTAAATTGAAAATAATCCGGACTGATTGTTTTGTTCTTCGGCTCAGCCAACTCATTTACTGTTTTAAGTTCCTGTTTAAAGAAATCATCCGGGTTTTTTATTTGATTTCGAACTTCCTGATACAACCTTAGAATATCCTTTGTCCGGTTTAAATCACCGTTTTCTGTATCGGGGTCGATGATGATTGGAACAACAGTATCGAATCCGTTTTCAAGTTTCACACCAGCAGCCAGTAGCATTGCCAATGATTTAATGACACGTGAACCAGTGCCACCTATTCCGAAAATATATAGTTTCTTTGCCATAATTCTATGAATTAAAAAGGTAAATGAGGTTGAACTTTACTAAATTGCTTTAAAAATAGGCTTCCAATAAAACTTACAATAAGGCTTAGAAATAAATTCGCTTTTGCATAATCCATTGGGAGTCCTTTAATATAATCAGCACACTTCTGAACATTATAACAGGTTATCATTTCCTGCGAATCAGAGGCATTGATGAATTGATTTGCACATCCAAATGTCCACCCAAAAACAACTAATGCTGCAAAAACATACCAGATTAACCAATGCCACAATTTCCCATAAGGATATTTCCATAAATAATAAAATACAGCCATTAAAGCTAATGGAACTAAAAGAAAAATTAATCCAATCATGATATAAAAGCCATTATCAAACAAATATTGAAATACTGGACTTTGGAAATCTGGATTAAAAATATTGAACCATCTGTCATAAATGGTCGCAAACCAATCGGAAAAAAGTTCTGCCATTTTTTTAATTTTTTAAGTTTATGGTGAATTTACAAATTTCATTTGCAGGATTGAAGTTGTTATAAGCTTCAATAATTGCCTTGTTGAGCACCTCAAAGCCAAATGTTTGATTAGAATTTCCACGGATATTACAGTCGTCATTTATATTAGTTGTAGTTATCCATGCGTATCCTTTATTTTTTAATGAAACAGTCAAAGTGCCAATCGGATTTCCAGTTTTTTTGACAACAATCAGATGTGTTTGTTTTGAAAATCCGAGTACGGAAATATCTGTAGGTTTGTCAATTGAGACAACATCAAATCCATTAGAACAAGAATAGTTGCTTTTATCACTTAAATAGTTATCATTTAATGGAAGCTGTGAAAAATCTACAGCAATTGAAATCTGAAAAACACTGCTTGAGTTAGGTTTAACACGTTCAAGAGTATAGACATTACCCCTTGATGGGTAATAAGTTCCAATTTTTTTATGTGAATTTGGTCTGTAATTGTCATTTCCTTTAGGATAAATAAAGAATCTTGCCATATCTTCATAACCATTGAGACTATTTAAATAATTATCAGGAAAGTACTTTTTTAGGACATCCGAATTCCCAAAAATCCAAATGTAATATGGTCTTTCCTGAATAATTGAGTATGCTGGACAACAATTACCAGGATAATATCGACCATTAAAACCTGATTTACACTTTATAACAATTGTTTGAAAGTCAGAACCCTGCAGTTTTTTGATAAAAACAGAACGAAGATCACGTCCTAATATGGATAATGTATTTAAGGGATTTGGATCAGGGCACATATCATAAATACCATCTGAGACCAAAATGGTAACAGAGTTTGTTTTTGTGCTATCAAGTGCTATTTTAAATAATTTATTAAGATCACTTTTAAGTTCATTGAAATTTGAAGGAGTAAGACTTTGTCTTAAATTTGTAACACTTCTGGGGGTAGAAATTCCACTAGTTAAATAAAATACTCGATTAATATTATTTTTTATGAGGTCCGGATGATTTGCGATATTTAAAAGCATATCAACGTAACTTGAGCTACCGACAACATAACCCTTCATGCTACCGGAATTTTCAATAAAAAATAGAACCTTTGAAATAGCGGGTGTAGAGGTTGGTTTTATTACTACAGGTGGGTTTTGAAATGATTTGCCATATCCTGATGGAGTATTTAAAGATATTTCTTCAGTTTGGTCGCTGATTTCAGAATTTGCTTTATTAGAACGGCTTCCACAAGATGGAAATATCAGCATTATTAGAAAATATACTGATAGAATTTTAATGATTGGCTTCATATTCAATGATTTTACTTTCTTCAAAATTATTAAATTATTCGATTTGGAAGCGTTGGCAAGATTGCACTCTTTGGCAAGTTTTGGTTTGTCTGTCGGCTGGTGCGACTTGCCAATGTGTGCAATGTGGGTCGGTTCTTAAAAAACAAAAATTGTGTGTCGGCAAAAAATAAAACTTTATCAGGTCGGCTGGTGTAGTCGGCAGTCAGTCCGATTTGATTTTCTTCATTGTCTTTGCATGTCGTCTTGTCAATTTTCATGTCGCTGTCTTTTTTCTCAGGCTTGCTTGTAACGGCTGGCGGTATGGTTAGTTGCCGATTTCAAAGCACTTTCCTATCAAGTTAAAACTACTTTTGATACGAGCTGTGCCGCTCGAATACCCACTGCACCGGCAATTAACTATACCGCTTGTTGGCAACTGGTGTTCATTTATTTCTGTCTGTTTGTCAATCATTTAGCTTTATTTTCTTGTCATTAACAAGCTGCACCTACCTATCCACGAAGCACAAATTTATTTTGTTTTTTTGAGCGAGGGCAATCCTAAAACCGTCCTGAAAGGCGGTTACGTGGGCTGGAAAGGCGGAAGCTCTTTTGCAAGCCTTTGGTTTGAGCGTTGGCTCGTGTGGGCTTGCAAATGTGCTTACGACTGTGCGTTGGCTAATATCGTCCATAAATGCTCATTCCTCCTCCAAAATATTGATGTTTCAAGTGTTCATAAACCAAATTTGTCCTTAAATCAATATCATCTGTCTGATAAGTTGGATAAGGCAAAACTTCAAACAGTGTTTTGTTTACATAGTTAAAAACTGCTGCTGCTGTTACTGATTTATCAGCCCATTGGTCAACTCTTAATTTTTCTTTTTTTAATTCTTCCAATAGCTCAATCGAAATTTTCTTTATCTCGTTCTTTTCTTTTTCTTCAAGTTTTTTGCCTTGTCTAAGAATATCGAAAATTGCTTTCTGTTCGTCTGTCAAACCTTCTCGTTTGGTGTCGGCTTCTTCTTCAGAATAGGAGTTTACAAGTTCAATAAGTTTTCTGAAAGTCTCTTTTATTACAACTTCGTCTTTCCCTCTGTTATATTCTTCGATTATCTCCTGATAGCGTTTGTAATAATCAACTGTTAAAGGATTTCGTTCAACCATTTGTTTTAATTGCTTTTCAATCTTGTCTTTAAGCGACTGAACAACAGTATTTTTATTTTTTGTTTTCAAAAAGTACTGCTCCAATAATTCAAAATTCAATCCGCTCAGGTCAATGATTTTCTCCTCGATGTGGCTTGGTTCGGCAACCATATTTTCTATGGATTCATCAACAACGGCTTGAATTTTTTTCATTATATCGGCAACATCTGCACTTTCTACATTGTCCTCAATTGCAGAGTAAATGACATCAATCGCATTTTTTCTTGAAGCATATTGATTCAATACTTTATCAGGTTGCAGGGCTTTGTATTTCTTAAAAACCTCTCTTGCTAAAATCTGAAATTTACGTTTGGTTTCATCATTGGTGTAAACTGCATTTACTGCTTTTTCCATTGCAGCTAATTTGTGTAACCCATCTGCGTTGATTAATTCCTGTAAATCAAAATTAACTTCGTCTTGCAAAAATGCTTCGGTTGCTTCCAATGCTTCTTCTAATTGCTTTATAAGTTCTTCCTTGGGTTTTACTGGTGGTTCGGGTTTTTCGTCGCCACCGTTTCCCTTTTCATCACCGCCAGAACCGTAAATTGCCAAAGCATCTAATAAAGCAGTGTAAGTTTCAATATAATCGACAATTAAACCATTGTTTTTGCCTTCACTTATTCGGTTAGCTCTTGCAATGGCTTGCATTAAAGTATGTGATTTCAATGGCTTGTCTAAATACAAAGTTGATAGAGTAGGCACGTCAAAACCTGTAATCCACATTGCACAAACAATTACAAAACGAAAAAGGTCATCCTCGTCTTTAAACCTCGTTTCAAGGTCTTGGGTGTTCATTTTCTCTCTATGCGGTTCAATGTCCAAATCCCATTTCTGAAACTTTTGAATTTCGTTTTGCTCTGAACTAACAACAACACAAATTTCCGTTTCCTTTATCCATTGCAGTTCACGGCTTTTCTCCAATAATTCCTGGTCGCCATATTTTCCTTTGGAAACTTCTTTCTCCAATTGTTCAACAGTGAGTTTCCAATGATGTGTAATTAAATCATACATTCTTACGGCTGTGAGTTTATCCAATGCAATAAACATTCCTTTGCCTTTATAACCACGATTACAAAAATGCCAAACGGCATCTTTGGCAATAGCATCTAATCGTTTTTTTGCAGTAAGTATTGGATATTCTCTTGCAAAAAGTTGTTCAACCCTGCTACGTTGGTCGCTGTCTAAATCTTCGCTTTCGGCATCTATTACAGCTCTTATTTGGTCATTGATAACAGGATTCTTCAATCCTAAATATTCGCCTCTGTTTTCGTAATAAAGTGGAACGGTTGCACCATCATCAACACTTCGTTTGAAATCGTAACGGGAAACATAATCACCAAAAATCCGCTTGGTAATTTCATCGTCTTTAAAAAGCGGTGTTCCGGTAAAGCCAATAAATGAAGCGTTTGGCAAAGCATTACGCAAATTCATTGCTAAATTTCCGCCTTGTGTCCGGTGTGCCTCGTCTGAAATTACAATGATATTATCCCGCTTGGTAATTTCTTCTTCAAAGTTGAACTTGTGAATAAGTGTAAACAAATAGCGGTGTTCAGAACTTAACAATTCTTTCAAATGTTTTCCGCTGTTGGCTTTCAATGAATCTTTTGAACCTGATTTTATTTGCGGTACTGCACCAATTCCGCTAAATGTGCCGTAAATCTGTGTATCTAATTCGTTTCGGTCGGTAACAATCAGGAAAGTGTAACTGCCTGTAAATTTGTGATGAATTTTTTGGCAGAAGAAAACCATGGAATACGATTTGCCGCTTCCTTGCGTATGCCAAAACACCCCAAGTTTTTGCTTTTCCTCTAAACTGATTTTGCCCAGTTTGTATAGTTGCTCTTTGTGCTGAATGTTTTCAATGGCTTTGTTTACGCCAATAAACTGATGGTTTCGGGCAATGAGTTTTACCACTTTACCCAATGAATTATCAAAAAGAATGAAGTTTTCAAACAAATCTAAAAAGCGATTTTTCTCGCAAACACCTACTATAATTCTGTCTAATGCTACAATTCCTTCATCTTCTTCGGTAATTCGTTTCCATTCGTGGAAATGCTGATACTTACCTGTAACACTGCCAATGCGGCTTTCGATTCCATTACTCAGCATTACAAAAGCGTTGTAATAAAAGAGTTTTGGAATTACGTCCTTGTAATCGGTAAAATTATCGTTGTAGGCGTTTTCTAATTTGCGGTGGGCTGCTTTCAGTTCTATGAATAAAAGCGGAATGCCATTTACAAAACCGATAATGTCGGGTCTGCGTTCTCGGTTGCTTTTGCCCTGAATCCACAATTGGCGAACTGCTAAAAAGTTGTTGTTGTCGGCATTGTCAAAATCAAAAACCTTGAGTGTTTTGTTTTTTACTTGTTCACCTTTTTCGTTGATAAAATCAACGGGAATTCCGTTTCTTAATAATTGATGTTTCTCAAAATTGATTTCAGCTAATGACTTGGTAATGCTTTCTTCTGTTAGTTTTTCGTAGGCTTGGTTATAGGCTTGTTCGGGTAAGTTGGGATTAAATTCCTTAATTTTTTCAAAGAAAATTCGTTTCAGTACAACTTCCTTTTTGTTCAATCTACCCAAAGTACTGCCTTCGCCAAAGCTTTCTTTGTTGTAAGCTAATAGCGTATCCCAATCCAACTGATTGAAAAATAAATCAATCGCCGTTTGTTCTATTAAATTATCTTCTGAATATTCCCAAGTCATGTTATCCAAATAAAGAAGGTGAAATCACATCATTTCGGGTGAACTTTGCTGGTTTTCCTGCTATGGCTTTTATATTGGGGTTCTTCTTTAAAAAATTTGTTAGTTTTCTGCTATCCCAATCTAATTTCAAAGCCAATAAAATTTCCTTAGTTGTGTATGTGCCTTTGTTTAATAATTCAAGTATGTCTTTTTCAATATTTCGTTTACCGTCCTCATAAGTTGCAGATGGTTCTTTCACTTCATTTTTAGAGACAGGTTCAAATAACTCCTTTGAGGGCATCACTTTTGAATCTACAATTTTTCCATCCATGTTTACAGATAATGCGCCTAATTCAACTAATTTTAGATTGGCGTTTTTCTCCTTTGGTTCAGGATACCTGACATAAATTTTACGTTGTCGTTTCAAGCCATCCATAACACCTTCCCATGTTCCGCCTTTACTGTCAGATTCTGCAACGTAAATTTCCTTTGCTAATCCGTATATGTAGGCATTTCTTGCCATTGCCAAACCAACGTCCCAACCTGCTTTTGGAAAGAATGTACTTAATACTAAAACATCCCCATTTACAATGGGTTCGTAATACTTTTTAAAGCCAGACTGGAAAGTGAGAATTCCTTGAGGTAAAACAATAATGCTTTTTCCATTAGCTTCAATAGTGCTGTCCAATGCTTGTTTGTCAACACCTTTGGCAAATCCGCTAACAACAACCTTGAATTCTTTTACACTTTTTTTTGCAACATGGTCTGTAAATTCAAGTGCCTTTGCTCCGGCTTTTCTTGAACCAACAATAGCCACTGCATCTTCCTGAAGCAAACCTTTTCTGCCTTTGATATACAAAACAGGCGGTGAACTTTTGATTTTCAAATTTTCCTTCAACACAACCGGATAATCAGATGAATTAATAGGGACAATTTGAAAGCCTTCGTTTTGCAACTGTTCGGCTATAAAAGCAAGGCGGGGAATATCATTCTTTGCATATTCCAAGTCGGACAATTCCTTTTCAGTAAAGGCAAATAATTCCTTCCAACCCTTTTTATCCAGTTCAAAAAAATCAGCCCACGACATTTTATTTTCGTGGATTATCTGAATAATAAAGCGGTTAGTTCTTTCTATAGTCCACTTGGGTAAATGAGCTACCGCAATCCAATATGTTTTGTCAATGTATTCGTTCATTTCAAATCTTTTTAAATATCTCCGCCCACGGTTCTTGCAATTACTAAAGGAGCAATTTGTAATGCACCAATGTTTGTCAAATATTGTCCAATCTCTTTGATGGTATAACCACTGTCAAAGATGTCATCAATTAGTAAAATACTTTTGCCTGCAATCTCGGCAGCGGTTTGATATGCAAATTTCCCATGCACATTGTCCTTTTTAGAAATGCCGCTTTGAAATACCTTTTGCGGAGATGTTTCAGCCGTTTTAACCAATTTGTGAGAAATCGGAATGCCAAGAGTACGTGAAATTTTTTCCGCAAAGGTTTTAACCAAGTCGCCAGATTCCGTTGGCGGAACGTAAAGAATCAAATCAAACTTAGTATTGCCGTAATATTTTCTGAATGCCTTCAGCGTTAAGCGAAGCAACCAATCGGGAAAATCGCCACCACCTTCATATTTTGAATGTCGGAGTGCTGCACCCACATTTGAAACGCCATAATACGATGCAGCCACCCCATTAACGATATTGCTTCGTTGTGTTTCCACTTCCAACACAGGAAAGAATGTTTCTCTGAATTCCTGCAATTGCTGTCTCATGGCATCTGTTGCTACCACACGCACGTGCTGACGTGCATCATTGTCACATACTCCACATACTCCCTGCCTTTCATCTCCCAGATAATTGCACAGATATTGCATTCTACAGGTTGAAATAACCGTGTATTCCAGCATCTTTTCTAATTCCTGATTCTGTGCGTTTCTCAGGGTTTCAAAAGCAGAAAGGTCTAATGCAGGTGCATCGGGATTGAAAAAGTATTTTTTGCTCTTTCCTACTATCTGCTCATTGATAATTTTTTGGTCAATCAGGTCGGCAAGGATGACACTTACATGCGTTTGCTTTAAGTTGGTTGCTTTGATGATTTCATTCCTGCCCAATAAGGCTTTTTTAGTAACAGCGATAACTTTTTCATACTTGGCAATTGCCGGTTTACTTCCATCAATAAAGGCTCTTGGTAGTTCCGCATCCTCATTGGGATTATACAAGAGAATTGCAAAAGCTTCCTGACCATCACGACCGGCACGACCGATTTCCTGATAGTAATGTATAGGCGATTGCGGCACTTGGGTGTGAATGATAAACCGAATATCAGGTTTGTCAATTCCCATACCCAAGGCATTGGTGGAAACCACACAATCGTATTTATTTTGGATGAAGTCAGTTTCTACTCGCATTCGACTTTCCGCATCCAAACGACCGCTGTAGGCTGCTGAGTTAAATTTTAAAAACTGTAACCAGTTGGAAAAAATGTCTGTGTTGGCTTGTGTTCCGGTATAGACTATACCAGTTTTTCTCAGTTTGGGTAAATAGGTTGCCAACCAAAAGAATTTTTCATCTTCACTTTGCACAGTTACCACAAATAAGCGAATGTTTGACCGAAGCAATTGTCCCCTTATTGGAATTAAATCAGTGCCAACTTGTTGAATAATATCTTCCTGCACTCGAAGGGTGGCTGTGGCAGTAGTTGCCAATACCGGAAAACTCTTTGGTAATAAACGAACAAGGTTTACAATCCTTCGGTAATTGGGGCGGAAACTTTGCCCCCACATGGAAATACAATGAGCTTCATCAATCACCACCATTGCAATTTTCATTTCTCTTGCTGCCGTTATCCATGCAGCATTCTCCATACGTTCAGGGGCTATGTAGAGAATGTCAAGTTGATTGTTTTGTGCTTTGGTAATGATAACGGTATTTTCATCATCTTCCTGATTGGAGTTAATCGCTGCTGCCCGGATACCTTTCTCCTGCATGCTCCGCACCTGGTCACGCATCAGGGCAATGAGTGGAGAAAACACAATGGTAACTCCTTGCAATTGAGTAGCAGGAAACTGAAAGCATAATGATTTTCCAAAACCTGTTTTTTCAATAAACAACACACGCCTTCCGGCAAGTAAGTTTTCAATCACTTGCCATTGCAAGTCAAAAAACTGCTTGAAACCAAACAGCTTTTGTAATTGTTTTTCTGATTCTTGTCGGGTCATTGTGCCATTGTTAAAAAGTCGCTAATTATTTCAGTTAACTCATATCTGTCATTTCCACCCTCGTTATACATTTCTCTTGCACGGATTTGCTCTATTGTCATTAAAGGCCAGTATCTTTCCATTACTTCTGTCGGTCGGACTTGCTTTGCAGTTGCAATGTCTTTCTTTGCATCACTCGTGTCAGTAATATTTACTGTCCCAGCAGGTAAGCCAAGAACAGCTACATCAAGATAATTCTCAATTTCATTTTTCTTTGTTGTATGTGCTTTCTTGCCTTCTACTCTTAGTTCGGTTATATGTTCAGCGTTAACTCGTGAGTTTACAGGGTTAGTTAAGTCAGCATCTAAAAACACACCGTATGGAACTTCAAATTGCTCTGCAATTTTTTTTGTTCGCCAATGCTTTAAAGTACCACAACCACCCATTATTACAAGTGCAATATTTTTTTCGGCAAACGAATGGGTAATATGTCCGTTTTGCTTTAATAATTCTGATGTGTGTTTAAAAAAAACGACATCTCCCGGACCTTCAACAAGTAATAATGCTTGGGCACCTTTAGGAATTGGGTCGGGCAAAACACCAAGCGTTTTGGCAATTTCCTCAATAATATCATCATTTCCATATTCTACAATTGGCCCATTTTCAGTTTTTCGTACTAAACGCAAACCTTCAATTGGAAGCATTGCTCCTAATGCGGGAACGTGGGTTGTGAGTAATACCTGACAGTTATCTTTTTGTCCTAATCTTATGAATGCCTCAATTAGCATTTCTTGATAATTGGGATGCTGAGAAGTTTCAGGTTCTTCAAAAGCATAAATTACAGAAGGTGCATTTTGAGAAGCTACTTTTCTTTCTGCTTCCGCTCTGAAAAAGTTTAGTAAAATCAAACGTTTTACACCACTCCCTCTTTTATTTATCGGAACTCCATCATCGCCATCTATTGAAAAATCAAAAGACCATTTGGGAGGCGATTTAAATTTTGGAGATAATGCCTGAGCAAGCGAAGAATCCATTTCTTTGAGTTTTTCAATTGTAAGATTTGCTCTTTCAATAACCTTATCTTTTATCTCTTGCTCCAATTGTAAAATACGGTCAGAAAATTCTTTTTTTGCTAGGTCAACAGCTTCTTGTAATGGTGATTTTGCAACAGGGTCGTTATCTTTATTCTCTCTATCGACTTTAAAAATTTCAAATAATGGAAGAAGTGACTGAATTTTTTCTTGCAACTTTTTTGAATCACCAGCAAATTCACTAATATCTAAATCAACATTTTCAATTCCAAGTTCATCACAATGATTCCAAATTGCATTTCTCCACGAAGCACTTCTCCTTTTATCATCAATAGTATCAGCATTTACAGTTAATTGAGCAGCTCTCGCTTTTAACCCTTTCAAATCGAGTTTATGAAGGTCGTTATAGTTTTCAGTTGTTGGGTGCTGCGAAACAACAAATACAGTTGGAGCTTTTAACTGGGTTCTTTTATAAATCTTTTTAATTTGCAATTCGCCATTGGCATTTAACAGATGTTCATCAGCCAAATTTGTAGGATTTGTTTCATCAATAACAACTTCTGCGGGAAGATTATCAAATGTGCAAGTTATTTCAATCAAGCAATTCGGCTGGCCTATATAAAAATCGTCTTTTTCTAATGAGACGGAATCACAGTTAAAGAAAACTGCCAATGCTTCGAGTATGCTCGATTTTCCATTGTCGTTTTTACCAACAAAACCAGTAATACACTTGTCAATAGGCAATGTTGTTCGGGTTGAATAACCTCTGAAATTGTGTATTGTAACTTCTTTTAATCTCATATTACACTTCTATTTGTCCGTTCATCAGTTTAGGTAATAAAATATCTCGTGCCTCTCTCAATTTGCTGTTTTGCTCGCCAAGTGTGCTGATTAAGGTAAAAATGGGTTTCACCTTTTCAGTAAATGCTTTGAGTTCTGTTTCTTTTGGAATGGTGATTTTCACTTCGTCAATGAAAGTTTCAAATGCAAAGTTGTTAATACCATTAGCACTATTGGATTTGTATTGATAAAGCAATCCGTTCTCTTGCCCTTCATTCAAATACAAATAGAAAAATTCAGGGCTCACCTTTTCATTTACACGAATGAGTTTAGCAAAACTGGCACACATTACTGGTTGGTCAAACTGCCCCAACAATCTTTTAGAAATCAATACAGTTCTTCCAATGTTGTTTATTTGACCATTTGAAATTTCAAACACAATATCACCTACCTGCATCTTTCTTGATTCCAAATTCGATGCTTTATGAAAACGTAATGGAATACCCGAAATATTTCCACCTCTTGTATCAGGAATGTCTGTTCCTCTAATAACGTATGCTGGCTCGGTAAACTTTTCTTTGTAATCTTCTTCGCCCCAACCGCCACCAATGTAAAAGGCAAGACAGTCTTTGATGTATTCTTCCCTTTTGGATTTGGAGTAGTTCGTTTCCTGCATCAACTCTTTGTAATGCAGTTGTGCCTTCTCCTCCAGCAACTTTATCCGCTTCAAATTATTCTCTATCAAATCATCATAAGCCGATAAAATGGAGGCGATGCGGCGTTGGGTGGTTTTGTCTTTATAAATGAATTTGAAAGCTTTTATTGAATCGAGTGTAATACTTGCTTGATTTGCTGCGCCTTGGGCAGTTTTAATTATGTAGCCTTTGAAAGCATCATTTTTTAATAGATAGAAAAGAAACGATTTGTCCAGAGTTTCGTTTGGTATGATTTTCACAATATTCTGATTCAATAATGAATCATTTAGCACTTCCGGAATCCTTACTACCTTTCCTACAACAGAATTTGGATTATGCTCCCAACTTCCTACTGTTTGAATTAATACATCACCTTTTTCAAGTTTATATTTTTCAAAATCAGATGATGATTCAATCGGAATAAAAGCGACCTTTTCTGGGCTTACAGAATCTTGAGTAAAATCACTAACCTTAACTATGGGAACACCCGTTTCAGTATACCAAGCACTTTTAAAGGCAAATCCTTTAAGAGTTGTTATATGTTCATCAATTGTTACCAATTCTCCAATCATATCGCTAACTCTTTATAGTTTTCAGAAATGGTTTTTGCCAAGGCAATGGCTTCTTCGTTCAATCCGTCCAATTCAATGTGTATTTCGTTTAGGCGTTCTTCGTAGTCAAAGTCATCATCCGTAGCGGTGTCAACCCCTACATACCTGCCCGGGCTTAGGCTCCAGTCTTTGGCTTCTATTTCCTTTTGCGTTACTACTTTGCATAGTCCTTCCACATCGGTATAAACGCCTTCGGGGAAACGGCTGGTGAGCCAATCGGCTTGTTTGAAGAAATATTCGGTTTCGTGCAGCAAGCCGGGTTCTTCCTCATCAGGGTTGCCACTGAGTTGGAGTTGCAAGGCTTTCAATTGGTCGAGCTGTTCTTTCAGGTTTAGTTCTTTCCAATCTTTGTTTTTGCTCAGTTGGTATTCTTTGGCGGCTGTGCTTATTGCATCCAATAATTGCTTAATGAGTTTGTCTTGTGGTTTGCGTAATGCTTTGCACAAGTGAGCAATGCCTTCTAAAACTTCAATATCGGCATTTGCCTTTTTCACTTCGGCAATCAGTTTGTTTTGCTGCTCGTAAATGCTTTCTGTTTCTTCTATGCTCAGAGCATCAATAAAGGCTTTTGCTTCTTCGTTTTCTTTGGCGTATTTGGTTGCAAAATCACTAACAGTTTTCAATACCTTTTGTAATTGCTTTTGCAGTTCTGTTGTTGCATCGGCTGTTTCTTTGGCTAAGTCGGCAGACGTTTGCAAATAGCTTTTCACCGTGCTTTCAAACTTTTGGGTGTTGCCTCTATACAGGTTTACAATGCAAATGAGGTTTTGTAACTGCTCAGGGCTAAAGTCGTTTACCTTACTGGTTACTTTGCGGTAAATTTTTCGGGCATCAAGCATCAACACTTTGTCTTTTCTTTCAATATCTTGTTCTTTTGCTCTGTCGAAAAACCACAGCGTACAAGGCAAAGAACGGGTATAGAAAAAGTTGTTGCCGATAGCCATCATCACATCTACTGCACCAGTTTTTACCAGCTTTTCCCGAATGTCTTTTTCGCTATGCCCGGCATCGCTGGCAGATGAAGCCATTACAAAACCTGCTCTGCCTGTTGGTTTCAGGTAGTTATAGAAATATTGAATCCACAAATAATTGGCGTTGTCGTTTTTCGGCAAGTTTACTTTACCGTCTATCATCAAACGAGGGTCTTTTTTTACAGCATCTTTGGCTTTGTCCACACCATCCACATTAAACGGTGGATTTGCCATCACAAAGTCAGCACCTCCCACAAGGTTGTGTTTATCTTCGTAAAAAGTATTTCCTTCTTGAATATTGCCTTCCAGTCCGTGAACGGTTAAGTTCATCTTTGCCAGTTTGGTATTGAGGTCGGCTTTTTCCTGTCCGTAAAAAGTAACTTTTTCGGCAGGTTTCAGTCCTTCACTTTCAATAAAATAGCCCGTTTGAACAAACATACCCGCACTACCGCAGGCAGGGTCAAACACAATTCCGTGGTCGGGTTCAATTACGTTTACAATGGTTTGCACCAAACTCATAGGCGTAAAAAATTCTCCGCCTTCTTGAGCACCTGTCATTGCAAATTTGCCAAGGAAATATTCATATATCTTTCCGAACAAATCGCCTTCGGCTTTTTGTAAAACTTCTTTATTGAAAATACGGAGCAATTCCCGTAACAAATCTTTACTGAAAATTGAAAAGTTCTTTGGTAAAACCCCTTTAAGGTTGTCGTATTCGTCCTCAATTAGTTTCATTGCGTTGTCAATGGCTTCGCCTATGTCGGCACTTTCGGGCAATGAAACCAAATAATCAAACTGAGATTTCTCAGGTAGGTACATTGAATTTTGCTCTTCAAAATCCTTTTTGGTCAAAGGTCGTTTGCCTCTTTGTGGATGAGATGGCAAGGTTTTCTCAACTTCAATTTTTACTTTCTGAAAACGGTTGTATGCGTGTCTCAAAAAAATCAATCCGAGAACAGGCATCGAATATTCCGTTGCTGTCAGTTTACTGTTTGCTCTTAACTGGTCGGCTGCTCTCCAAAGTTCAGCCTCTAATTTTCTAAGTTGTTTTCCTTGCATTATATCTTAATTCCAATTCGTTAATTCATTTCTCAAAAGTAACAATTTAGCACGGGTGCGTAAGCAAAATTGCAGCTCTTTTGCAAGCTTTGGTTTTGAGCGTCGGCTCGTGGGGCTTGCAAATGTGCTGCAATGTGGGTGGGGTTTCCTTCTTCTTTTTTTGCGGGGGGAAGAAAAAAACAAAATAAATTTCCATCAAATTTGCACTGTCCTGTCAAAAAGCTAAATCCTTTCTTATTTTAATTTTATCGTTATCGTATTTACAATCTGTTTGGTCGTCTGTCTTTTTACACTTGTTGCCAACGTTTGAGGCTAAGCGCTGGCGGGCACTTTTGAAAATATAACTTTCCGGCCAG
>ENA-UOOR01001576-UOOR01001576.1-fermentation-metagenome-genome-assembly--contig:-NODE-1576-length-26274-cov-10.363591_pt1 | contig 26274 bp, 17 predicted proteins | sample MGYA00245780_ERZ724029 | MGnify/ENA primary metagenome ERZ724029 (study PRJEB28704, sample SAMN03018315) | fermentation metagenome | biome: anthropogenic terrestrial biome; feature: soil... | reverse complement strand
AATTCTAATAACTTATTAGCAATCTCTTGATATATATTCGTCCAATCAAAAATATCTTTTTCGTTCATATATTATTATCTCCTTGTACGATTTTTGTATAAAACATCTTGATTCATGCTCATCGAATTCACATATATTCATCATTTTTCTAATTTGAGCATTCCTTTTTATAAGATACAAAAAATAGTTCGCAATAATATGAAAAACTCAATTTTCCAACAGCGTCGGCATTATTAAATTTAGTAACGAATCAATTATTTTTGGTGAGCATCAAAATCAGATAAATTATACTCAGCTTTATTTTCACTAATAATATTTTCTCTTTCAACGACCACTCTTTCTTCAGTCTTATCATAATCAAAAATATTTAACTGATCCACCTTTTTAACTTTTTTACTAATTAATTCTTTAACAGAAATATTATCAATACTTTCTACACCTATTCCACCCTTTGTAATCAATTCAGAATTTCCAATATATTTTTTGTTATTCCAAACAAATGTATTTACCCATTCGTTTTTAATATTTTCAATTGCACCTGCCCAAGTTCCGCCTTTATTATAATCAGATGCAACAACAAAAGTGCCATTTGACAATGCGTAGATATATTTATTCCTATTCATAGCATTTGCAACACTAAAAGGAGCATCCGGATTGTTTGCAGTTAATAAAAGCTGTTTCCCACTCAAAATATTATCACGAATGACCTTGTTTTTAATTTTTTTGCTCATAGAGTCTGCCAGTATTGATACAACATATCCCTGATTATTTAAAGCAATTGTTTCAGAAATATTATCGACACCTTTTGCCCCTCCGGAAAATACTATAAGATTATCTTCTGTCGCTTTCTTAGCTAACAGTTGAGTGAATTTTATACCGTCTTCATCAATATTTCTTGAACCTACAATTCCAATACCCATCTTGTTTGCCAAGGATAAATCACCACAATAATATATAATTGGAGGAGAATATTTTTTAAGCAATGATTTAAGTTTTTTAGGATACTCTTTATCACTTCTTGTTACCACTGAAATTCCTTTTCTGCTTATATCCTCTAACATAAATGCTATATTCGCTCCTCTTGAAAGCAAGTTAACAATCCTATCAGCTTCACTATCACTGATTTTTATACTGTTAATAATGTTTTCTCTACTCATATTTAATAGTTTTGCAGGTTCTCCTATGTTTGAGTTAACAATTCTATGCCCTAGTTCATTCCATTGCAAAGCTGTATATGGTTTATAATTTCTGTCTTTAACTCCAAGGTAGCTACATAGCAAAATTGTTACGTATGCATTATCAGTAAACATTTAATCATCTCCTCCTGAACCTGCGGTATTCGACAAAGCAAATGGGTATACTTTACCACAACCTCTGTCAATTAATTTATATCCACAAACAGTAAATGTCCATCTTGAATCAACCATATCATCTACGAGCAGGACATTACCTGATTTAACTTCAATAACATCAAAGCTATCCCAAGCATTATTAAATTGCATGTTACTATTATGTAATTCTTTTTGTTGCTTAACATTCTTTGTTTTAATTATAGAATCATAATATGGCAATCTCAATTCCTTTGCAAGCCTTTTAGCAAAACTTCTTACCAGTTCAGGATGTCTAATGGATGGTACTGAAGTAACCCATACTATTTCATTTTCAATAATTATTTGATTAAGCATTTCCGTTGATGCATCAACTAAATCATCCGAAAAATAATTATCCTTATATTTATTTTGTTTTACAATTCTGCCCCAACCTGCATCGCCATAGCTGCTTAAAGCTAACCCATCTTGACATTTGTGTGTATCGGGTATCTTATTTTTATATCCAATTTTAATTCCTGTCGGCCACATTTTTCTCGATTCAAATGAATAGTAATCCTTTTTAAGAAATTGAATGGCTTTTATTACATTCTGATGAATTGGATTTTTGGGGAATATTGGATACCCTGCACAATTACTGCACTTCCCGCAATCATGAGCTGTTTCATCATTTAGCTCATTTGCTGTGAATTTCATATAACATTCATTAATGTTAATAAAATCATTCATCCTTTTTAATTCATGCTTTCTTGTATTAGTAATATTCTCACTGTATTGCATATCCGGTTCCCATGGCAAAATCGATTTATAATACTTTATATCATCTATAAATATATCACCATTCACTAATAAAAATTTAATGGAATTATCAAATCTTCCGTTGGATATGTCTATTTGATTCATTATTTCTCCTTTTGTCATTCCATCATTACTCTCAAGTAATCTTATTATACCATCCATTTCTTTGTAAGTAGGAAAAGCTGTATTAATAAAATATTTTGTTATATCATCGTCTTCACTTCCAGCAAGCAATATAGCGTATGCCCTGTCTAATGCTCTTCCTGCACGACCTATTTGCTGATAATAGCTTACCACATTACCTGGTTTTTGAAAATGGATAACAAAACCTATATCTGGTTTATCAATTCCCATACTAAATGCTGTAGTTGCAACAATTACTTTTATATTATTTTTCATAAACATTTCTTCTATTATTAAACGTTCATTTCGCTCTTCATCTTTTTTAGATTTTAGACCCGAATAATAGGCACATGCAGATATGCCATTTTGATTTAACCACTTGCTTACAATATTGCAATCATTTTTTGTCAAGCAATAAACAATACCCGTGCCACTCATTTTATTAATATTTTCTACTAGCCAAGCTAACCTCTCTTCTTTTCTGTCTAAATGAATTACTTGAATAGCCAAAGACTCTCTAATTAATGGACCTCTTTGCACTAATATATCATTTCCTAATTGAAGCGTAACATCCTCCACAACACGATTATTTGCTGTTGCAGTTGTAGCAAGCAAAGGCACATTATTAGGTAAAAATTTTACAATATTTTTTATTCGTCTATAATCCGGTCTGAAATCATGTCCCCAGTCAGAAATACAATGAGCTTCGTCAATTACTAACATACCAATCGACTTATTAATTTTATTCAATACCATTTTATGAAAGTCATCATTAGCCAATCCTTAATTATCGACCAACTATTTTTGCTTTTAAAAAAATCTTTATTGTTTTTAGACATACAATTCTCCTTACAATGTAAGCAAATTCTGTATTCCGTCTTTCCTAAAGATGTTTTCTTACCAACCCAAACAATTAATTTATTAATATGTTAAAGGAATAATAATTTTAAGCAATCTCAAATTTCGAGGATTTTATTCACTCATATTATTTGAATACGTTCTTTAATAGGAAATACTTTTCAAATGTTTAATCTTTATGTTAACCCATCACAATTACAGAGTTTGCAATTCTTCTCTCTCTTCCATCAGGCGTTGTATAAAATCGCTGTTCAATTCCATATAGCAAAAATTTAAGTTCGTTCTCATTACTAATTTTAAAAGAATCATTTTCAGCAATTAAGTCAGGACAATAATCTCTTATACAATCAAACACTACCGTCCTTTGAGCATCATCAAACTTATTTATCGCATCAACTGCCATCGCTATTCTTTTTCTATTTGCTCGCTTGACATTATCAGCAGAAAACCCATCCTGCAAACAAATAAACTCATTTTCTAAGAATTCAACTGTTTCTTCTTGTGTAGCCTCTCGATATAGAGTATCGATTCCTACAAAAATTTTTGATATTGAAGTCAGTTTTTTGAAGTATAATGTATCTATATTGCTTATGTAAATAGCATCCGGTATTGGATTAATTGATATATCACGACTATTCGATGTAAATGTAAATTTATCTCCAAGATTAATATATTTCCTGTATTGCAACTGACTTTTAGTTATACTTTGGAAATAATACACATTATCATCTTGATATGAAAATATAAAATCAATTTTATCTGCTTCTTCATGACTTAGACATGTGCTGTATTCAGCAGATACAAAAGCTGTCTGCAATATATCCAGACAATATTCTTTTTGTGAAAAATCCTCAATTCCAAACCAACAATCCTCATCTAAATTGTGAGTAGGACTATACTCCACATGAGTTGTAAGGTCATCAGGTAAAGTATATAAAGTTTCTCCTGTTAGTATCTTGCGATACTTGAATCCCGTACCTTTTTGCCTTATTTTTGCAATTGTATGATTCATGTTCTTTACTCCTCCTCATCAATAAATGTAGTGTTGTTAATTCGTCTTAACTTTGAAAACTTAATGCCTTTAGTTGTATTAAGTTCTTTTTTGCTTATAATGAACAATTTTACATTATTCACTGTCATTATGTAATAAAACTTGTAACCAAACAATAAAAACAAGGGATTATAATACAAAGTTTGCGATAAATATGTAAATATAAAAACTATAAAATATACAAATATCATTGATTCCGTTGACTCGACTCCAAGCGCTACAAAGAAATAACCAAGATAACTTGGTAAAAATGTGTTATTGGCTTCTTCAATATTCAACAGTTCATAATTTATGTCGTCTCGACTCAAAAACCTTTTCATCCATAAACTTATTATAGTTAGCAAAAGAGGAGTTAAAAGAAAAATAATATACGAAATCCATATTGGAGATTTTTCAAAGTACAAAAGATAATATCTCTCTTTTATCAAGTAAACAACAATCATTGTTGATGTTGAATTAAACGTTAAGAAAAACTTAAATATAAAATTCATCCTTGACTCCCTCCCGGAAATTAAACTATTCAATATTCTCAATACCCACATATTCCTCTTAATAATACCTTATAGAACATTTGTTCGTTTGTCAATAATAAGTTTTATTATATCTTTTTTCATACTCAACATATTCTTCTTAGTGGTATTCCCACTTTATTATCATTTTCTTTTGTTACTCCACCCCCAATGCCTTAAACACCGCCTCCTGTGGCGTTGAATAAAATATTATACTAAAAGCACCCATCAAATCTGCTGGCACCATTCCCATCTCTACTGCAGATGTAATAGGCAATAACACCTTCTTAGCTCCACTATCAAGACATACTTGCAATACATTAGCTAATTCTTCAACCTTTAAAATTGTTCCACTGATGCTAATATCGCCTAAAACAGCAAGACTGCTTAAAGTTGGCTTATTCAGTGATGCTGATGCAATCGCAATCAATGTCGGAAGTGTTAAGTATTTAGTAATCCCGATTCCATTTAAATCCTGATAATTAATAATATAGTCTTTTGTTGTGGTACTAATAGAACTGCTGATTGAACGAGCATTAGCCTTTAGGTAGTTAAATGCAGTATTAGTAGCCTCTCTGGCTTCTCTGTCTGAACCAAGTCCAGTACGTTCAAATTTTCCATTACCCGGCAAAACTTGTGTTTCCAAGCGATATACTCCTATCATACCTGTTTTGCCTCTTGATACGGTATATACATGGCCGGGGTTACTGAGACCTTCAGGAATTAACTTGCCTCCACCTTGTTCAGGAACTGATACATAATGTTCTTCAAATGAATCGTTATCTATGTAGGAGAAATTCACATCATAAAATTCCATACCACCAATTTTTTTAAGTTGTTCTTTTACACGTCTTCTTAACTCAAGTGATATTGTTACTATCTCAGCTATGTCTTCTTTTGTAAATTCCTCGTTTGGATAAAGAAGTTTGGCAAACCCTGATATCATTTTTCTAACACCAATAACATCTCTTTGGTTTAAATTAGTTCCAAATCTGAAATATTTATCGCTTATATCACTAAACTGTTCCTTACGCATTTCACGCATAAATTCAGAAAGATAATCTGTTATAAATCCATATTCATTTGTAAAGAAATCCGGTCTATACTTGGGTATTTCCCAACCAGGTATATAACAATGCATACGGTCAAGAAAAGCAGTATCATAAGCCATTGCTTCCGGAAAAGGCTCAAACAAATGAGATGTTTTTAACAACACATCCACGCTTTGATTAATATTCCCTACAAAAACCATAGAAGCACTTGCAGCTTTTTCCTCTTTGCCACGTGCAAAGGAACCTGATGCCATATAATCCTTCATAATCTGAATACCATCTTTATCTTTAAAGGTAATTCCTGCAACTTCATCAAAAGCTACGCAATCCCACATTCCTACAAGACCAACCGTCTTATTAGCCATGTTATAAAAAAGATTAGCAACTGTAGTTTGCCCTCCAGATACAAGAATGCTATTAGGTGATATCTCCTTGTAAATATGGGACTTACCTGTACTGCGAGGACCAAGTTCACAAAGATTAAAATTATTTTCTACTAATGGAATCATTCGGGCAAGGAGAAGCCATTTTTCACGTTCAGTAAATTTATTGGATTCCATGCCTGTGGAACGAAGTAAAATATTAATCCACTCTTCTTTTGTAAATTCTTTTCTTGCTTCCTTTATTTCATCCAAATCAATATGAGGCATCTGAATTGGTGTCAGTTTCCTCACACGAATGGGGGTTGCTCTTCTATCTTCTTCCAAAAATTCATATTCTAATTGAACGATGCACCAGATACCACCGCAAAGCAATCTGTCGAACTTAGATACATACTCAGGAGCAAGGAGTATTTCCCTTACACCTAAATTCGAAAATTCCGCTTCGTATCGGTCTTGCTTAATATTAAGTTTAGCAGTAATTCGGTCTATTACTGTATAGCTTCCTTGCTCACGTAAAATTGATAAAACCTTCTGTGCTTCATCAGGACGGACGAAATTATCTGACAGAATTTTTTTTACTGTTTTTACACCTTCTTCAATAATATCCGGATCATCAGAACTGCAATATTGCCCCAATAAAAATTCTAAAACATAAATAGGCACATTTGCCCCTTCTTTAATAGATTTTGTCAAATCCTTTCGGACAATCTTTCCATCAAAATACTGTCTTAGCTTTTTATTGATAACAGCATTGGGGTTATCTAATTCATCAAATCTATTTAAATCAGTCATTCTGCCATCCTCCTAACTACACATTGAAACCAAAATCATCAACAAATGCTAAATCCATTTTTACCTCATGACGAATCACTTCAAGCTTGCTTTTTTCATCATAAGCGACAAGATAATATTTTCTGCTTCTAACATATTGTTTATTCTTAAAAGTAAACTTCAAACGGAAAATCCGCTTACTTGCATCTTTATCCTTTTTATCTGCAACATAGATATTATCATTTGAGATTTTTTCATTCTCATCAGAGATAAAGAACAGTTTATAAACAGTTTCTTTATTAATATCTGTTACCGGATCAGACTGAATAAAATCAAGATTAGTCATAAGATTGGTAATCTTATGCACCAAGCTTACAAGCCCGATACTTACTGTCTTAGTTTCTGTATAATACTTATTAGTTCTTACATCTATGACAGGGATAATCAATTCTTGTAACGAAGACCCTCCATGTACATAATTTTGCCCTCCTCCGGATATTTTGAAAACATCACTGCCTATTGGAACTGACACTATCCTTTGGTCATCATTTTCTAATATATCTCCTAATGTAAAGCTTCCAATTCCATCTGCATTCACTCTTTCATCAGCAACAACATATCGTCTGCCAACCAAGGCATCATTCTTATTAAATCCGCTTATTTTATCACTTTCAGCTAATTTGTCACGTTTATAGATGAATCCATGATCTGCCGTAATAATAAAATGGATATTATTTGCACTTGTAAGCCTTTTTATCATAGTATGAATCTCTTCCACAGCTTCTTCACAGGCAATAAAGACTTCATTTTCAGTGTTTAGCTTATCACCTCTGGCATCAATCTGATTATGATATATATAGACAACATCCTGACCAACGAATATCTCCTTTAAATCAGCAATCTTCATTGCTTTTATGTCATCAAATTGGACTGCACGGCTATTTGTCACATACGATTGTAGTATTTGTTCTCTCGCCTTTAAATCATCGCATACTTTACCATCTACTAAAACCTTGTAGTCATCACTCATGGATAGTTCTTTATGGGGCAGCAATGCTGACATCCCAAATTTAGTGTAGGAAGGTAAAACACCTTGCATTGCTGTAATCTTCGCTGTACACTTTTCATCTTCCTGCAACCTTTTCATTAGTGTCTGTCCTACTTCAAAACGGAATGCATCAGATATAATAACAACAATACGTTCTTTTGGGTTTTTAATATATTTATTAAAAAATTCCTGTTGTTTCATAATCCCTGTTGTTGCTTTTGCATCTACTAAGGCATTATTCCACGCTACTGACAATTTATCTAAGAATTTATTGGTATAAATATTCTCCACCAATTCACGAAGAGTTTCATATAGTGTGTTATTTTCTACCTTATCAAAATGATAATAAAAATAGCGGTATTTCTGGTCAACTATATAATCTTTTGCAATATATTCTTTTGCTATTTCTTCTATTGTTTTCTTAGGCTCAAAATGAGCTGCAAGTATGAGATAGTATGCATTTTCAATAATATAGTAATGGGAATAATATATTTTCCTATAGTGCATCTTCCTTCTTAAACGGCAAATTTCCGGTATAGAATATCCATGCAATTTAGCATCGGTATCCTCATTCTCAAGCCTTGCAATAAGCCATTTAATTATAAATATATCAACCTTACGGAATATTTCGCAATCAACTATATTATCCGGCTCTAATCTTTCAAAAATATCATCGCCTTTTAAGTTGTCATATACCATCTGTGAAAGAACATCAAAGTTCTCATTATAAATTAAGCTATTCATTAAACTATCTAAAAAAGCTATGATATTCCCTGATTTGTAGGAACAATAGTTTCCCCAAGCTATAGGAAGTTCCGCATGAATTACCTTTGATGCATAGGTCACAAAAAGTGTATAAATGAATTTTTGCAAACTAAACAATTCATATTCTAATATAAAATACTCCTCTGAACCTACCTGAATATATTGATTATCATCATAACCATGAGCATTTTTTTGCTTATGTCCCTCCATATATCCAAAATGCTCTGCACACATCTTCCAGAAAGGATTTATCAAATCATACTTCCCGAATTCAGTCAAAAATTTATTATTCTCTAATCCATCATCTGTAATTATGGTTCTGACGATTTCCTCAAAAGAAACAATCTTAGTTTTACAAATAATACTCATGAGTGCTGTTTCTATAATTTCTTTATTAAAATTCTTAATTTCAAGGTCATAAAATCTTTGGGTTCTATCCTTTGCACCAAAAAACTTAATATAATGCTGCAACACAGGCTTATACTTCTCATCAATACCTAAATCTATAGCCAGTAATGAAGCTCTGTCTGCAAAAAATTCTTTGGAATATCGTATTGTATCTGCCAAATGATTATCTTTTAGTGCCGGCTTCGGAAAAGGTGCATATATTAAATAATTAGTTTTTGTATCTTCACGCTCTAAAAAATATTTCGTTTGAAACTGATTGTCATGCTCCAATTTTAAAATATTTGCATTCTCCAGCTCTAATGCATCTATATCTGATACAAATTCAGCATTAGCATCATACCAAAACACCAACTTACGTACCTCCGATGCAAATTCGCTATTTAGTTTATCTGTTATTTGTTTTAAATTAAGTTCCGCCATTATATCTCCTACCACTTTAAATATTTATGACCAAAATTTCTATTATTGTTCAATATTAGTACTATATGAAGCAGTTGCCGAGGATATCTCAGTAATTTCCCCCACAAGTTCCATCATAAATTTATCGAAGTCTGATAGTTCGCTGATTGTTGACCTTAAATCCAACTGCAATAATCATTTGAAGATTGTATTGAATTACCTCGCGTTAAATTTAACGTTCACCTTCTTTTTGAACTATTATTTATTTCTAAATAGTTGCCTACTGTGCAAGTTCGTCATCCTCATCTGCTTTTCTAATATGTTGGTTTATTGGCGCAACTGAAATGTCATATAAGGTAGCCATCATCTTCTGCGTCAACCTGATATTCTCATCTTCTTAGCTGCATTGTCCTTGGATTAGGATTGTATTTTAGGTTTAAATTACTAAAAATGAAGAGTATAACAACTCCCTGTTTTCCTATGATATTTTCAGCCATAATATGACCCCCTATCTTTTAGAACGGTATATCATCGTCACCATCAACATAAACTGACTGTGCAATATAGTTCTGATTAATTATATTGGCTGAAGTAGAATAGAATTGGTTTATCAAATCCGGATACTTTGCTTTTATGTCTTCATATAATCTCATGGCATTTTCAAGGGCAACGACTGGTATGTTTACATATCCATTTGCAATTCTATCATCCAGCTCCAAAATATCCTGTGCTGGTACACTTTCATCAAAAATATGATTTAATATTTCATTTCTTAGATCGTTAAAAATCACTTCCATATAATACGCATCAACTTTTTCACTTGTTGTAAATGTCCTTTCCCAATATGGATTACCCCATGAGTCTTCGGTTTCTATGCTACATAAAGCCTCTATAGTATTTCTTATTTGTTCCCTAAGCAGTACGACATCTGGAAGTTTTTCCTGTTTTGCTTGTTCCTTTTCAATTGGAACGACTTCCGTAATGGATTTATAGTATGAATTATCCTTTATTTCTATCGTTTTTCCTGTAACTTCTTTAAATTCTTTACATAGTTCATCTGCATTACCCTTGAACCCATTATCACTGGTAACAAAAAGCACTGTATTTTCTCCGCTTTCTTTGAAATAAGCAAGAATAGAAAGCCAAATTAAGGAATCTTTAAAACCTTTATCGCTTGCATTGTCCGCATTTGAGAAGGGCGGTAGCTTTTTAAAAGCCCTGTTTAAAACTTCAGAAAACAACTCTGAGGTTTTAGGAAATGGAATAACATAAGAGCCAAAAATTCCATCGTATTTTGCTTGAATAGCAATACGATAATCTTCTGCATGTTTTTCATAACTTTTCAGCACATCAATTTTTGCTATTTTATTATAGTCTTTATGCAAATTAGTAAGTTTATCATACTTATCTTTTAATTCACGGCAGTGTTGTGCAATTCGTTCTTCAACTGATACTTGTGTAACGTAGACTGTGAAATTATCTTGAAGACTTGAAATAACTTTAGTCATGTCTTTAATTTGAATAATAAAATTTGTATCAAATACAAACGCTTTTTTCTCATCCATTTTAGCCCCCGATTTGTCATTTATCCATTGAAATTATGATAATGACAATAATCCGTACTTAAATTCCATTGTACCTTCCAAGTAATTTAATTTCCATATCTTCTATTATATCTGCTTCTTCATCTTTTCCACCTCACGGAAACTGTCTCCTTTATCTTAAAATTCAATTTTTTCCTGCAACCTAAAAAACTTTATATTATCAGCTTGGTTGGTGGCTTGGTTGTTAGCTTGGTTGGTAAATGTACATCTTTGAAAAAGTCAGTTAAATCTTATTCCTATCTCTCTCATAAATTGCAACAAATTTATATATTCTATATTGAATTCTCTGCAAACATTTGGTAACTTTACTCTTTTCCTACTATATTCTTCATAAGTTTCTTCTGTAACAATAACATAACCATATGTCATGGCATGTGCACATAACCATGAATCTCCTACGTTTGCAAATTCTGATTTTGCTGATTCAAAATACTGACTGTTTGATTTAATGTTACTGATCATTTTAGAATAATTATGTATAATCTCAATATCATTTGAAGAAGCTACAAAAAAAGAATTAGATGCTTGTACCCGTTTAAGCCACTTTGTAAGCTCATCTTCATTTCTATATATTTCTTCTTGTATTTTATCTATTAGAACTATTTTATCACTGCCCTTTTCATTTAGTTGATTCCAAAAGCCTGGAGCTATGTCAAATGGATAATTTCTTCTGCTACATGAAATCAAAATATTGGCATCTATTGCATATTTCCTATCCATAACACATAATCCTCTCTTTTATATGATCATATGTTTTTCCTGTTATTCCTCCCAATAGTTTATATGCATAAGTGTAACTGATTTCTCCAGTTTCTGCTTCCTTGATAACGGCTTCAGTAAATACCTTTCCCGTCCTTGTGTCATATGTTCTATAAAAGTCTCCGCCTTTAGACTTTTGTTCTTTTTTATTAAAATCCTTAATAGATAAGCTTTTTACATTATCCACTAATTCATTATCAATTAACGTCATATCTGCTAATTTTATAGCTAAAGCATATCTGCTTACCTTAAAGAGATTACTTAATTTATTTATCTGCTGAAGATGATCATCATTTTCAACCCAAAGCATGTATATATGTTTTTGTGGAATTAAAAATTCTGCTGTAATATTATTAATAAATCTTTCATTTTCTTTATTGCTTCCAATATCATCATCAATTAACAAATCTTCTTGCTCAAATAGTACATGTATAAACTCATGAACCATAGAGAAAATCTTTCCCGCCTTAGAGTCCATGTTGTTTATAAATATTAAAGGAGATGCATCGTCATATAGCATAAAAGCACGAAATTCTCCAACATCGAGGGGTCTGTAGTTATTCATACCAACGACGCCGTTTTGCATAACCAAGACACCTGCTTCCTCAATTTTACCTTTAATTAACTTATACGCATCTTCAAGATTATTTTCAGATTTATACCAATATTCATCTATTTTTAATAATTCCTTAGCGTAAGCTGCATTGTATATTACATCGTCAGTTTTGTTTTTATTAAAGTGCTTAATTATATCTAATTTGTCTATTCCAATTTTTTTCCTGTAATCGCTCATCCAATTTCTTTTTTTATCCATTTCCATAATGGTGTCTTTTAAATTTTTGCTCATTTTTGGCAACTTGTTGTTTATGGTTCTGAATTCAGCTTCCATAACATCAACAATAGGAGGTTTTTCTAAAAACATATAACCAAATGGTATCTTTAAATAATTAGCTAAACTCTCTATCTGCTTAAACGTAGGATGTTTTTCACCGTTAATCCATTTTTCTAAATTGGTAAATTTACGAAAAACTTCGTCTTCATCTACCTGAGCTTCTTTTAATGCCCACAACAATATTTCTTTTTTTAGCGGAAATCTTACTTCTTCAGCCATAGTTATCCTCCCTTCTAACATGTATTTACTAATATATTCTATGTATAATTATTATAACATGAAAAGTTTTTTTCAACAACGGTCAATCTTTTTACTAATTTCAACTCTATATTTTGTGGAGAATACTAAGTTTTTTACCATCTTTGCCTGTTTGAACTTTTTCGTAATTAACTTTAACACCATCATCTAAATCAATTTCTATACGGCTAAGGGCGATGTGGGAAATTTTTTCATCATATTCTTTGGTTTCTTTAAGTTGTTTTATCAATTTTTCTTTTCGTTTCTCTGCCTGTGCAATTTCACGAGCTTGAGTGCTATTTTCTGCCATATCTTGCATACGCTCAATTTCGCTCATATAAATTCTCTGCATTTTGTGAAGATAGTCCACACGGACAATGCCTGTAGTATCGATATTGTAACGGTGCATGTAAATAAGTGCTTTAAAACCGTCCTGCTTACCGCTGTCATACAGCCAATAAATTGGGCGTTTCTGATAAGTTTTTATATGGTCTTTAATGAAATCTTTTACAAAGTAGTTGCGAATAACCTCTCTTGATGTGTCTCCTTTATTGCCTAATGCTTTTGCAATAAAATCAAGGTTTTCTTCAAGAGTTTCAATTCCATATACTTTCTTTACAAATGCAACAAACAAACCAACTATATCATCTTTAAAATATTCCTCATCGGTAATTGGAATAACATTATCATTATCAGGTATAAAGGTGGTATATTTGTTATCGTCCCATTCACCGCCAGCGTAAGCAAGACCCTCTACATCAAGGGAATATCTTCCGAACATGCAACCAACTGCGAAGGATATAAAGGATTTAATATCTCTTTGTAAATCTGCCTTGCGGACTGTTACATCCTTATCTTCTACTTCGGGTGTTAGTTCATCTTGTAAGCCGTATATTTCGATGAAAATACGATTTAGTTCTTCTTCGTTGGCTTTTAAAATATTAAATTGTCCTTTTGCATTGTTTTCCCAACTTCTAAAAGCATCTGATATTTTAAACTGCCATTTATCCATCGGTACATTTTTATAACCTGCACCACTACGATAAGTAATGAATGGATGAGTAATAAAATCCCAGGAAGTTTCAAAAGAGTCCCAGTCTGATTTAGAAATCCTGATATTTGATTGGGTTAATTCTCCTACTAAAGCACTTTTATCTTTTTTTCTAATAACAGGAAGCGATGAAATATGTCCTGCTTCATAATTTAATGTAGGTGAAATAGCATCTAATATGCTTTTTACAACTTTTGAATTAATAAGTCCGAAATCATAGAACATAATACTTTCATCACTATAAAAAATACAACACCCAGCTACATCAAAAACAAATCCCTTTGGATAATATCTGAAAGCAATACTACCGCTCGATATTTTTGACCAACTCAAACAAGGTTTGAAATATTCACTAATACTCTTAATCGTTCTAGTTGGAGTCTTGTAGAGAGATGTAGCATATTTTTTTACTTCATAACCATCATTTTCATAATTAATTGTATAATCAATATTTCCATACCATTTTCTAAATTCTCCACCTTTATTATATGGATACCATTTTTTTCGTATTGACACAGATTCTTCGGAGGATGAACAATTAAGACCAATTTTGTCGCGTTTTACCTCGAACCATAATCTTAAAAACCTATTATTATCAGAGGTTGCCATTCCTTGTCTTGTATCACCTTTTATTTTCAGTACTTCTCCAGCTGAAAACGCTAATAACATTGATTCAGAAAGCCAATATACAATCGGCAAACCTGGGATTTTGGAGAAATTTTCTTTCTGTGCTATATGTAAGTCATTCTTAGCAAGAAATGCATTCTCTTTTCCTTGTTGGTTGTTATAATCTACTAAACGCGCATATATTGCTTTATAATTCTCAATATTACTTTTTCTTAACACAAAAGAAGTTGTCTGAACTACTTCTCCTCCTATTTCTTCAAATGCTCTTGCTCCTAAATGTGCCATATTAACAAAATCATTGAAAAGTAATTTTGAGCGAAGTTTTTCATAACTGGATAGGAACATAAACGCATGTTGGGTTATCATGGCTGTATAAAAACTTGTTTTTGTCATCTGCATACATTTTTCAATAAATACAGCAAATAAATCCGACTTGCTATCTGGATAGTTTTTCTTTACATAATCAGACACCTTTGAGTTCATACCATTGCCACCCATATATGGCGGATTCGTAACAACCACATCATATTTCTGTGCCATAGTTTCAGCTATTGCAATAAGTTCTTTCAATTTGCTTTGAGATTGTTCATCGTTCATATTATCAATTGAAATTTGTCCTTTATTACTATAATCATCTGCAAATCTATTAAGTAAGTCCCAATCACAAACATCTACATTTAAAATAGAACCATATTCCTTTGCATCATAATAAACATCCAACAAGTACTCCATTTGCTGTACTGCTATATTTCTTTCCATCTCATTTAAGGATTTCCCGAAATATTGCAAATGAGATTTTTTTATATTATTGCTTTCCTGAATCGAATAAAGTTTAGGTGAAACTCCTCTTGTTAAAAATCTTCGGTCGTACTTTCTTGCTTTCATCATTACAGCAAAATAAGCAAGTTGATAGGCACGTTCATCAATATCAAGTCCATATAAATTATTCTCAATAATTGCTTGTGCTGCATCTTGCTGTGTGTAACCTTGACTTTCATATATCTGCATAAGTACATCAAAAGCATATACAAGAATATGTCCACTTCCCATACAAATATCTATGATTTTTATATCTTCAAGTGACAAGTTTTTATATTTAGCTCTGATTTTTTCAAGCTCATTATTTACGCTTTCTTCCTGTTCAGCTTCTTCAAGATAGTATTCCCAACCAAAGTAGCTACCATTTAAATATTCGTCTGATACTCCCGATATTGCACGTTCTCGCTCTATCCATAGTCTGCCTAAACTGTTTTCCACCATGTAACGTACAATCCAGTCAGGCGTAAAAAGCTGGGTAGCTGCTGGAATTCGCTCTTTAGTAATTTTTACATTTTTCTTAAGTAGTGCAAATACTTCCTCTTTTGGCTCAGTATTATAATACTGATACAACCATCCGATAATCTCTACCGCCTCCGTGAAATCTTCCTCTTCAATATCATTTACTAAATGACTAACAATACCATCTTTATCCGTAAAAGAAATATTAAGCAAAAATTCCGTATAATCCGATGTTTTTTCGAAAAGCTCGGGAAGCACCTCATTTAATTTATTGCATTGCTTAATAAACAACATGCGAAAAAGTTCATCTAATTTATTCTCATCTTTTAACTGCATGATTCTATCTTTTTCATAGGGTGAGAATTCCATATCTGTTTCAAAAGGAGTTGTGACCATATCAGGTTCTGATTTCCCCTTTGTTTCACTTGAAAGCACTCGAATTCGTGAAGGTAGATATTCATTTACTTCCATAAAACGAATAGCAATCAAACGATTAAACCAAGTATAGGCAACTTCTTCCATAACAAATTGAAAAGCTGTTTTGTAATCTGATGTACTCTCTTTTTCTTTTATCCGTTTTACAAGAGCATCACGCTGCTTAATTTCATCATTTGAAATTTCAGTGGGCTTACCTGTACCAATGTCGAAAAACTGTACATTATTTGTAGATATTGACAATGGCTGTAATATTGAATTTTTGCTGATACCTATAATCCCTGCCTTGTATGTAATATCACTTATAAGCTTACGTCTTGCCCATATGGCAAAATTCTTTATTGCTGTCTTATTCATTGCTGCCTCCGGTTAAAATTCTATATTCAAGATCGTGTCTTCTGAAATACTTTGCTTTAATTTTGATTTCAAATTTTCAACATAACGGTCTACATCTGCTTCTGTTTCAATCTCCAAGTAGCCTCAGAATTAATTGACTTGATGCTGACAGTCTTTTGTGCTTTTAGCTTTGGCATAATTATATGAGGCACATTAAGGCACTATGTGATGTACTTCAACTGTCTTACTTACACATAGATATAAGTTATATTGATATTACAACTTATTCTTTCAGTTGCTTGATACAAACTGTTTTGGAATAGTAAAATGGGATAATCAACAACCGTCTCAACGGTTGTACAATTTGATAACATATACTACGATGCTTAATTGCAGATTATTCCCTCTTATATTAGAACAATGTAAGTTGATTTGATAGCTTTCATACAGTACTACTAGTCTTACTTATAATAAATATAATGGGAAGTTTACATTTTCATTACCTACATACATTATACTATATAAGTTTATTCAACTTTGTAAATAGTCTTTCAAAATTACCTAATGTGATTTCTGATAGCGTTACATTTGCTATGTTCTTTGCAAAGTAATTTGCAGGAGAATAGTGATTGAAATCTTTTCCACCATTATGTTTTTTTAGTTGAGCTAACAATGGTTTGGATTCGTCAATCTCGTCAACCTTTATTGCTTTATTAAATGCACCATTATAAATCAAAAGATAATCCATCGTTGAAAATAAATCCTCAACATCTGCATGTGTATTTCCAAGAATATCGTGATAGAAAACAATCTTCTTGTCTTTGATAATATGCTGTGCAATCATATTATCTAAACGTTTTTTAGCCGACTGATCTGTAAACGTGTCCAGTAGGCATATCATATCAAGCTCATTTCCCCGCAAAAGTGAAACAAATGTGGCAACTTTATCAGCACCACCAACAGGCACGATTGTAATATCGTTTTTTAATCCCTTTCTTCCACTTGCTTGTAAAATTCCAGATATTAAATTAAGATACACAAGGTCAGCAATGCCCTCAACTATAAGATTTTTAGGCGATACAAATAGATTCTGTGCCAAGTCGTATCCAAGAGCAGCTTGGAGTGGGAACAAAGTATTCGGGTCTTTCTCCTGAACACTTTCAGAAATATGAGTGCCGTCCTCTTGCTCTACGACTGTACGAACTTGATTGAGTTTGCTTGACTCAATCATAAATGGAGAGTGCGTGGTATAGATAATTTGATAGTTAGCAGACAAATCGTTTAAGAAACGTAACAGGTCGCTTTGCGCTTTCGCATGGAGGTTTAACCCAGGCTCATCCAACAATAAAATATATGTGCTATCCTTATTTTCTTGAATTTTCTTGAACCATACAAGAAATGAAAAGAACCAGTTAAATCCCTTACTTCGATTGCCTAAAGGCAAAGAAACACCACTACGTCTATTCTTAACACGAATATCTAGAATGTATTCAACAATACGCATGTTGTTCCGATTATCAGTTTCCTCCACTTTATCTATTTGAAATAGTATCTCTAAATTCTTATTGGTTGACCAGTAATTGAATAGCTCGTCAGATATAATTGCTTGAGTAGCCTCAAGCTCCGCAATGAAATCTTCAAAACTATTCGATTGCACCACTTTACTAACATCAATGTCAGAAAGCTCTAATAAAGCTTTTGCTGTTTTTTCAGCCGAATTAGTAGATTCACTATTTTCAATATTGTTTAATTTTACGCGCGAAGGAAGCATATAGTAATCATCATAATACATAAACTTCGGTAGATTTGGCAACAAATATTTAATGGTTATATACTCATCGATGGCTCTATCCCAATTATTTTTATTCTCAAAAAACTTACGTAAAGAATTAATCTGAGCAATCACGTCTTCGGAAGTTTTTCCTTCATCTAATTTAATTGCTTCATCAAAACTCGTAAAGTCCTTCGCTTTAGAAAGTGCATTAATAATAGCTTTATCCGTAATTTTTAGTTTTTTAGCTTGTGCGACAATAAAATCTCCTGTCTTTACCATAAAAACAGACCAAGTTTTGCCGTTGCTATATTTTCGTGTAAGTGAAAAATCTCTGCACGACAACTTTACACCGATATCTACTTCTATTTCTTTAGCCAATTTTTCATCAATAACATAACTAAGCTTTATTGCTTCCGGGTCTTCTCCGCTCTTATCAACAGCTTTCTTTTGCTTACGCGGATAGTCGTGAGTAAGGTTAAACTTAAAGTCATCGTCATCTTCAAAATAGTTGACCTTAGCAAGACCCTCAAGGATAGAAGTTTTCCCTGACTCGTTCATACCGACAAGCACAGTAGTGTCTGGTTCAACAGCGAACTCTTGTGTGGCTTCGATACATTTATATTTGTATATTGTGACTTTTATTAATTTAATCACTAAGATATTCCTCCTCAAAATTAATTTATAAAATAATGTTAAATATCATTCAGCTTATAATTCATTTGACAATAACATTAAAGCTACACCATATACAATGGCACCTGCTCATTATTGCTATCATATGCTCTAATTTTATCCTTTCACAACAACTTCAGGCACCTGCTTGTTTAGGTTGCTTTCTTTTAAAACATTGCTTGCCCAAATTCTAAACTTAACGCCCCATAAGTATTTTACACGATAACCAATTGTAATGATTACATCTAAATTATAGTAGTCTGCTTGATTTATTTTACCGTCAGCTTCAGTTGTTGCAAAATTTGCAACAACGAGCATTCTTGAAAATATCTGTAATCTGCTTCAAATAATTTTTATCTAATTCCATAAGATCCTACATTTTTTTCTTAATAAGTAAAACTTGCAAAACTTGATTAATAACTTTTTCAGGGTAATACCTACGAGCATTTAAATTATTAAAATTCTATATTTAAAATCGTGCCTTCTTTAATATTTAGCTTTAATTTTGACTTTAGAGTTTCAACATAACGGTCTACATCTGCTTCTGTTTCAATTCTCCATGTAGTCTCTGTATTAATTGATTTGATGCTAACTGTCTTTTGTGTTTTTATCTTTGGCTTAATTATGAGAGGCACTTCATTTTCTGCAACTTCCCCTTCTCCTGTTTCAGGTGGTGTTACCAGTCGTCTTGATTCTATGATACGTGCTTCTTCGGCACTGATTTCATTCAGAAAACGAACTTTTAATGCATCCGCTTCTACTTTGATATTTTGCAGTGTTGCTACATTATTACAACTTTTTGCTTTTTCTTTAATTTCCTTAAAACGCTCGTACACCTTTTCAGAAAATAAATCTTTGCATTCTTTCCCCTCAAGTTCTTTCACAACACGGGAATGTGCTTCTTTTATAGCAGCAAGCACAGGTTGCTCCATTTCGTCTAACATACTACTATAAAGACCTGTATAACGCTCAAGGAGTTCCGGTATCTTTCTTATTTCGCCATAAGGAGATACTTTCTTCATGATTGCCTTTATTTCAGCAACTACTGTTTCAATTTCATTGTTTACTATAAATGTTTTACTGTCATCATATATTTTTATTAAGCGTAAACTTTTATTCCAAATCTCTATCTGTTCACCGGCAAAGAATGCTTTTATAGGCTCATAATCTTCTGCAAAACCTAATATTGCATTTAGCTTATTATCAACTGTCTTAAAAAATTCTACCGAATATTTAATGCTTAACAAATTTATAAGCAGAAGCTTTCCATCCTTGACTACATTTTGGCCGGGATAGCTTGGTTCGTTTTTGTAATGGATTTCTAACTTTTCAAGATCATTTTTTAAGTTTTCTGCATATTGCTGAAAGCTCCTTAATATAGAATCATCCTCATCACTCATGGGTGTTACATTAAACAGCTCTTTCATTGCTTCTCTAACAGCCTTCTTCTGCTTATCATTTGCTTTTTCTCTTTTATCTGTAAGCAGTTTTTCAAGATACTCTTTACGGCTTAGGTAGCGATAGACCTCATCTTCTGTCTTGCTTAATAAAGTAACCACTTCATTATTCACAAATAATGCAATATCACCGTCTTTAAATAATTTAGCAATTAGCCACTGAACATCATCTTCTATAAATCCGTATGGTGCCTTTGTAAAACGTTCCATTATGGATTTCATAGATGTTTTTGCATGCCTCCCTGTATTCATACTTATAAAATCCAACACATCATTTAAAGCTAAACTATTCGGTATTTGATCAGTACCATCCAGGGAAAGCTGATTGTTATTATTTCCTTTCAAAACTGTTCTAATATGAGATTCTCCCATTGCAGTATCAATATAAGAAAGCTTATGAAATACCGTATGAACGAGCCTACCAAGGGCATCATTAATACGGACGGTTATATCCTTTGATGCATTCTGTATTTTGTCACCATTGGTATAAATATCAGCATCTTTCAAAGATTCTTCTAAAAAAATACGGGCATTTGAATTTCTTTCACGCATTTCAATACGTTTTGCTTCTTTGATTTGTTCATATTTACTTACACTAATGGATGTATTTAATCTTAAGTATTTTTCAATTTTTAAAGCAGAACGAATTTCATCTATAAATGCTTTATCATCAGGTAGTGCTACAATAACACATTTACTCTGTCCGCTCATCATGCGAAGAGTTGTTTCATCTGTACCTAATTCATAATTTGGTGTTAATATTCTAAGTGAGATATCGTAATTTTGATTTCCCTTATAAGGTCTGTCATCTACGATCTGATTAAAAGCAAAGTTATACCTGCCGTTAAATGCCGGGTATCTGTATTTTTTCTCTGAATATAACCCGTCAAAAATCAACTCTGATACTTTCCCGATAACTTCAGAAATTTCAACGTTTTGACTTTCGATTTCTCTATTGATTTCCTGTTCTTCATCAGTTAAAAACACATATATGTCACCGGTTTTTTGTACGAGGGTTTGGCGAACAAGACGTTTTAAAGACTGCTCAACTTTATCTTTCAGTGCTATTCTGTCATCATCTATATTTGAGACCATTAAGCTTGTAATGTTTTCTAAATTCTTATTAATTTCCTTCACATATTTAATCATAAAAAGTGTTTTTAAAACATTGACATCGAAACAATCCTCTGATTTATCAGGGTTTAAGTATTCGTTATCATAGGCACGACCAATTACGCCCTTATGACTATGGTCTAAAAACTGTTCAAGGGCATCATAGAATAAGTTAAATGGAACAATTGACCCTTCAGAATTCTCCATAATTTTCATGGCTGATTCTTTAAATAGTGCTAACATGGAGCGTTCACCTTCTGCTAAATGCTTACCGCTTGCTCCATGAGTCCTTATTGAAGTAAGTACGCTTGCCAACAGATTGAACTGATATGGAACGAAAGGATAGACAGCAGAAAAATCATTTCTATCAGAATATAGTTTCTTTTCTATGCCATCATTGAAAATAATAAGGTTTTTGATTATTGTATCTTTTTCATCATAGAGAAGCCCTAATGTTTGCCTGCCTGTTTCTGTTTTTTCAAGTATTCTCTTTCGTATAACTTCATCCACATTTGCTGATGACAAGGAAAGTCTTGTATCAAATCTACCTTGAATTTTAGAAAAATCATTTCCCCTTGTTTTTGTGATACTGTCAATATCTTGCTGACTGGTAACTACAACCCAAGCTTTGCCACGGCAGGCAACTCCTAATTCTTCTACCACTGTCTGCAGGTTTAACATTAATTTTGAATCATCACCAATATATTGTCCTATTTCGTCCGCTAAAAATATAATGTGATGATTGTTACCTTTTTTATTTATGTATTTTTTAACCATATTTGCAAAAGCTATAATGTCAATATTGTAGGTACCTGTGGAGCTCTCACACCAATTTTTCGCTGCATCTATACTCATATAATCTATTTGAACCAAAGCTTTACATACATAGTCTTGAATAAATCTAAATTGATGCCGAGAGTCTAACCATTCTTTGCCGCGTATCTGGGCAAATGTTTTTTTGAAATCTTCGTATTTTCCTTCTTCTGTAAGATGCCTCTCTAAATCTGCCAAGAAAGGGTTTGCTCCATAAAATCCTAAGTGTTGATTAAAAACTTTTAAAAATACAGAAAGAATAGCTTCCTTGTTATTCTGAGAATCAGCCATTCCACTTTTAGAATCAATATTAAACAAAATAACATCGCTTGATACGTTGGCAGCAAGTTTCATGTCCGCTAGAACAATTTCATCTTTTATTTTTTTGTCATCTATGAAATAATCAAGTGCCGTCTTCCCATCAACAACACGATTTTCCAATATGTAGGATAGTATTTTTAAGAAATGTGATTTACCACTTCCAAAGAAACCGGCAATCCAAACACCCATTGCGTCCGTATTTCCAACAATTCCTCTTTTGTAGCTTGAAAAAAAGTCCGCAAAGTGTTTTTGCAGTTCTCTTGTTACTACATATTCTTCAAGCTCTTGCTTTACATTTTCATCATCGCCTTGTCCGACTTTTATAACGCCCTTTATATTTCTGTCAATTGGTTTAGCAAACATATTCTTTATATACATAATCCTCCACCTTTCAATCTACGAGCTTAAATGCCCTATAATAATTATTATCTTTAATATCAGAGAAAAGCATCAATGATTGACCATCATACTTTCCGGGAAAAAACATTACAACCGGTACATCATCAATAAATTGGTGTAAGTTGTTTAAAATTTTATGTGAACGCAAAAGCGGAAAGCATTTCCCAACACCTATTAAAAATACAATTGAATCCTCTGGTGTATTATTCTTAATATGGGCTAATATTTCATTGCTTTGATTATCTTCTTCCATACGGAGCAACTCGTTAACTGCTCTTGTAATCTCCTGCAAACCCTTCGTCTTTTCAAATTCTTGGCAAATTTCTAAGAAATCTTCTTGTATCAACAAATCTATAATAATGTCATATAAATCGAAAACAACTAACTTAAATTCATGAACATTTTTTTCATACTTTGATACAAGATAACGAACTCTTTCTCTCACAATAAGCTCTTGCTCTGCTGGGTAATCAAATACATAATAACCTACTTCATTGCCAAGACCTTTGTTCTTTCTAAAATTTGGCTGTTTTATCTTATCCTCTAATTCATTAAGCCTACTCTCTAAATCACGCACTTAATCTGTCCCCCTTATAGCTTTAAGCATCTGCTTTTCGCCATTATCTTTAAGATAATTTTCCAATGAAATATCTAATATCGGCGGTGCAATTCTTTTTTGTTTATCTATTACAATTAAAAATCCTGCATCTGTTAAAAAATTCATGTAGGTGCTACTAAGTCTTTTTAAGGTAACATCTGTCCATTTACTAATATCTTCATCTTGTTCCTGCTTATTTTTGAAAAAGATGCTAATGTCACTATCAGTAAGCTCTACAGCACCAAGTATTACTTTTTCACGATAAACCTCATATAAAAACTCAAAGAACAATCTATTCTTCTTTGCTATGGCAATAATATTGATAATCTTCTGAGTTGTTAAATCAGCATTGATAAATATATTTATTAACCCTTCATCAAGGACATTCACACGATTTTTTAAGTATCCATAAATGCGTCTTGCTCTATACTCCTTCGAGATGCCAAGCAAATTATTATTTAAACATAAATTTTTTATATCATCCCAAGATTTACTCTCATTTCTCAATTTTATTATCTTTTTGAATTCAATAAACCAAAAAGATTCTGATACAAGTCCAGAACTGTATTTCTCCATAGATTTTCCTCCAAAAACATCATGACTATATTATACAAGATTATTTTACAAACCACAACTTAATCGTCCAATATCCAGCGATAGTGCTACATATATGTATTTATATTTTTAAATTAGGCCAAAAGACCTATACACATTATCTGTTATTTTTATCCACTCCCAATTACACCCAACAATACGTTAACTAAAAATTGACTACATGAATAGATTTCCAGTATTATTGCTAAAATTAATGAAAATGATATAAGAAGAACGGATATTATAATTCCATTTTTTTTTGCCTTCAATTAATATACTCTTATAAAATAATTTTATTAATGGGAATCAACTTTTTTTGACCGCCTTTATCAACATCCCCAGTTAGTGTCATACACTCTAATGTACAATTTAAGATTCAAATATTAGGATTATGTCCATTTTAAAAAGTTACTTAACAACAAATTGGTATCATCATAGATGGCCATTATATAGTCGCTTATAAAACCAAAACAAAATAAATCTATTCTTTCAAACCCATTTCAACGCATAATTTGATTTTCTTTCAATAGTTTTTTTTCAGTAGTATTATTCGCTAATAATGCTACTAAATCCTTTTGGCAATTTTCTTCTGATTCTGCATCATTCCCATATTCTTTTAATATTTTACATAGAATGTACTGTCCAGTACCAGTTTTATGTATTATATAACCTTTAACATCTCCAACTATCTTCATGATTTTATCTAACCTCCATATAGTTTTTATTCTATCTTCTATTGTATCTTCTACTCATATCCCTGTTTAACTTCATCAACACACCTTACAAACTCCTCCTTCACCCTCTCCGGTGAAACAATCCTTGCCTTATTCCCAAATTGAAATATCCATCCCCAAAATGGCGGACTTAATTCTACCGTTAATATTGCCATAAAATTATTATCATCAACCTTGTAAGTTACTGTATCCTTCCCAAACCTATCAATTACAACCCCTATCAATGAATTGTCAAATTGAATCCTCACTGATTCTTCTTCGCCGCCGTACATGCTGAAAATTTTCTTTGTGTACTCTGCTATATTTATTTCTTCATTGTGAGACTTTAGCTCCAATATTTTGATGTCTTCCATTTTATCTACTCGAAAATGAGTGATGCTTTCGTATTTTTCATAGTATGAAATCATATAATAATTTTCATCATCCCAAGTTAAGGCATATGGGCTTGCTGTATATAAGTTGCCGTCATTTCGGTAACGCTTTTTCTTATCTATGGTGTATTCGAAGTATTTAAATGAAATTTGTTTGTTGCTGCTTATAGCTTGGTGAATTATATCAACATTGTAATATATTTTTTCATTCATGGTTTTGACTCTACCGGCAACATAAATCTGCCGTGTAAGCTGTTTTGCTTCATGGCTGCTTGTTAGGCTTCCTATTTTCTTTATTAATTGCTTGGATTTCTTTTCTGTAATGAATTTTGATGATGCAACTGCATCGGCGAGTAGTTTTAATTCTGCTAATTGAAATGTTCTGCTTGCAATATGGTAATCGTATGTCTTTGATTTTCGGCATAATATATCAATCCCGAAGGTTTTTAAGGATTCGATGTCGTCATAGATGCTTTTTCGCTCGGCATTTATGTTGTATTTATTTAATTCTTTAATCATTTCCGGAACTGTTAATGTGTGCTCAGTATCTGTTTTATCCATGAGAATCTTCAGCAGATACAAAAGCTTCAACTTTTGATTTGGTGATTTTGACATGAGTCCCCCTCAATACTCTATTTTGTTCATCAATAATTTAGCAAATAAACGTACTTAAAGGTTGGTAAACATTTTCATTAATTATATTACAAATTGTTACA
>ENA-UOOR01001575-UOOR01001575.1-fermentation-metagenome-genome-assembly--contig:-NODE-1575-length-26292-cov-7.523878_pt1 | contig 26292 bp, 25 predicted proteins | sample MGYA00245780_ERZ724029 | MGnify/ENA primary metagenome ERZ724029 (study PRJEB28704, sample SAMN03018315) | fermentation metagenome | biome: anthropogenic terrestrial biome; feature: soil; material... | reverse complement strand
TCGCCGAGGAGCGAAGGCGCTCCCACGAGTATGGCGGGAGGACGGTCTTCGGGCCGGCGCGGCCGCCCTCGCGCGCTGTGCCTCGGCCCTCGCCGGCGAAGAAGAAGCCCGGGCCGGCTTCGGCGACGAGCAAGGCGGGGACGCGCCAGCTCGAGCTGCCGGGGATGCGTGGTACCCGGCGGCGGTAGGCTGCCGGCGTTCAAGTCGTCCTGTTTCCGGCGGGCGCTGCTCCTGCGGGGCCTCTGAGGACAAGCGGGGCGCCCGCGTGCAAGGCGCTCGACTGCTGTGGCGGAGGCTGTGACCCGCGGGCGGGTATTGGGCAGGGAGCCTGCGTGAGTCGACAAAGCGGTGTCGTGCCGGTGGATGGGGTTATTCTTCGCCACGGCAGGTTGCAAATCATTCAGCATTGCTGCAGAAAGCAACCACGGTTGATGAGCAGCCGAAGCTGCATGGGCGGCAACACGGCCACCGAACGGGGAGGGTTTCACACGGGTTCCGGCGATTGTTCTTATTCCGGTCATTACGCTCTTCGCAGAGCGTCTCATGCGCCGAGGAAGTCAGGCGCGTCCCGGATTGATCTCGGGGAAGCTCGTCAGTCCCTGGAGAACGGACTCGGGAAACTTGGCCCTATCGGTATCCGCGTTTCGAGCCTCGAGCCCAGCGGCAAGATCGAGGCATTCCGTACTCAATGCTTACGCTGACGCGTCTAGGTCCCCGAGGAGCCACCATGCGGTCAGGGCTTGCGCTTGCGGCGCTTGCATCCATCCCATTGTTCGCGTTGATAGGCGCCTGCACCTCGCAGCCGCCGTCGGGCGGCGACGACGCGGGCACTCATTGCCCAGACGCGGCTCAACCCGACGACGGCGGAGGCTTCGACGCCGGCTTCCATCAAGACGCTCATGACGGAATGGATGCTTCTGTTGACGCTGGCGATTCGGCTGTGGTCGACGCGGGACCCGCGTGTTTCTTCCCATTCATTCCTACCGGCTGGCGCCGCGTCGAGTGCGGCTGCTGCGACCTGTGGGCTCCTGAGAGGCTCGAGGATATCCCGCCTATCGAGTGGGAGCCTTGCGCCTACGACGGCGGAGTCGACTGCCGGATCATGATGATTACCTGGACGGATGGAATCGCACGCTTCAACCTCGCGCGGATGGCGACCGATAGTGAAGGACGCGCGCTGCTCGCCTTTCATCGCTACCCGGTTGATGGTGACAGCCGTCTTTGGGTCCTCGCTGCAGCGGATGGCGAGGTGCTGGGCGCAGTGCTAGAGCCGAAAGCCCGGACTGGCTGTTTGCTTAAAAACCACGAGCTCAGAGACGGCCGATATGCACTCGATCTATTCGGGAATGCTCGTATCGGCGTGGTCGACCAACACTCGGCACACATCGTTGCCGGCGTGATTGGCGAGCAGCCGGCGCACGTGTGGCAACAACTCGACGCGCGAGAGCAGCTCGGAGGGTGGACCACCTTCTCCCGAGACTTGGTGGTGCACTGGTTTCTCGGGCGCGTGGAGGCGACCGACTGGCAGATGCAGGGCAGGCAGGTCATCTACTCGGCAGGTATCGATCCCGACGGGCTGACGCCCTACGAGCGCACAGACGTCGGGACTTCGGTCATCATCGTAGTCAGTGCAGGCGGCAACAGTGGCATTGTTTCGTGGACCCCGGAGGATGGGCCGCGCAACCTGCTGCGGTGGCCTGGCGACAGCTCGCGAGGAGCGAGCAACTTGGGGACCGACGGCGAGGTGATGGTCTGGACCTACGGCGAGGGCAAGCCTCCTGGAGGCTGGTACCACGACTACGCCTCCTTCTCGATCATGACCGCCCCGTTCACCACCGATCCGGTACAACTCGAGGCGACCAGCCGCCGGGTGCGCGCAGAGATCGGAGGCCAACTCGTGGGCCGGTTCGAGAGCTGGAAGGTTGGCTGCGGATATGCCGCGCGCGGCGCTTTTCGTGCCAACGGCCTCGTCGTCGTCCGTCTCGCTGATGGCGCAGCTTGGTTTCTTCCGACCGTTTCGGGGCTTAGCTGGGGCGAGACCTTGGGAGTCACGTGCGAGGAGATATTCACCATCGCGCAGACTCCGAGGGGAGACCTGGTTGCGCGTGTCAAGATCGACTCGCTTGGCGCGCCGTTGCCACCTGATTGATCGGCTAGACAGCGCGGTGGCCAACGCGAATAGGACCGTAGCGTCAGGTGGCTGCCGGCGCCCCGGTCGTTTGGCGCGGTGATGGGCATGGACTGGCACTCGTCGGGCATCACGACGAGCGTCGTCGGCGCGCTCAAGCGCGGCCTCGCGCCGGTCGAGTGGGAGCTCGGCCCGCACGTCTGCGGCGGACGCGGCCGCCACTCGCGCAAGACTCCGGCCGAGCTGGCTGGGATTGGCGAGCGGGTCGGGTTCGACGGCGAGGCGCTCGCGCGCTCGTGCGCTCGAGCCGGCTGGTCGCCAAGGTCGTGACGCCCGGTTCTTGCGTCGCTCCCGGGCTGCTGCGCGAACCGGATGTTTTGCTCGTTTATTTGGCAGTCGCAATTCTTGCGTTTCGCGAACGGAGCAGCGGTGGCAAAACGAATAATCAATTGCGCTGTGGAATGCCTTCTCGTTGGAGCGGGTGTTCTTTGGCGAATCGCTCGGGGCAGCCATCTTCCGCGTTCAGGGTTGGCAGGGGAATCTAGGCGATGTGCCGGCGCGCGCCTTGTCCATCGCTGGCGACTCGCGGCTGATCCGTAAAGGCCAGGAGTCCGTGAGCGGGCAGTCTCGGGCCGGTCGCTATCTGCTCGGGGTCGCGACCCCCTCGGCGCCCGCGGCATTCGCCTGCTGCCGCAACAGCTCGAGCAGCTCGCTCGCCTCCTGTGGCGACAGGGGCGCCTCGTACCATCTCAACCGCTCGCCGAAGTGGCGCTCGACAGCCGAGTTGAGCGCTTCGAGGTCGCGCGGGACGCGCCGGGCATCGAGCAGAGGCCCCTGGCCCGGACGGCCACGGGCTTGGGGACCGTGACAGCCTGCGCAGCGGCTGGCGAGGAAAGCGCCGGCGCGTTGCTCGACCGGCTGACCGAGCCCTGCCTTCGGCCCGGTCAGCGCGGCCGCGCCCGCGGCGACCGGCGGGATGGCCGCTCGCTTTGAATCCGCTCTTCCGAGGGCCCACAGCGCGGCGCCCACCACGAAGACGAGCGCGACGAGCGGCCAGCGCCACCTCTCGGGCCGCGCGCCTCTCGCGCGCGCCCTGGCCCTGCCGGATCTCGGCGCGGAGGCGATGCCCTCGAAGTAGATGCAGGGGACGTCTTCGGTCCGAAACGCTATCCGCCGCTCCTCGCGCCGGTCACCGGGACGGACGGTCACGACGCGCAGGACGTGGCGGCCCTTGGGCAGGCCGCGGGTCTCGAGGTGGAACTTGAACGGCGGTCTAAGAAGGATGCGGACAGGGGCAGGCTCGTCGTCCATGAAGACTTCCAGGCGGTCCACCCTGCGCTCCATCCTTCCCCCTCCAGGCAGCATTGCGGGCGAGGCCGGGCCGCGCCGCTCGGCCTGCCGACGCACGCAGGAACGGGCGCTCCCTCGGTTCCGAGGGAGGTGTTCGGTGCGCCGGGACAGGGACGGGGGACGGGGCTGGGATTGGCCGAAAGAAAGCCCGCTCATCTAGTCGGTGAGGCAGCGCCGAAGCTTGCGGCGCGTGCCTTTGGGAAAAATTGCAAGCCTCGCTCCAGCGCGCTCGTCGCTTTGCCGAAGGCCTCTTCGGGGAGCCGGCGAAAAGGGCGCGGCGGTCAGGGCGTTTGCCGATGCTGGGAAGCGCGGCGGCAGCGGCCAGGCCTCCCAAGCTCGGCCGCCTGAAAACTCGTTGCGCGGCAGCACGATTCGGGAGGGCCGACCTTCGTGCACCTTCGTGCCGGCCGCCGGGATCGGCCGCGCCTCTGCTCGAGCCCTCGACGGGCGCATTGCTATGCGTCCCTACCATCCAGCGACCGATCGTTTAGGTTCCGGGCGGGGCTCGGGCTGACCGGTTGTCGCTCGACAGGTTCTTCGATACCTCTTTCAGCCGGCGGCCCCGAGCGAGCGGCCAAGAGCCCATCCGCCGCGGCCGTGCCTCCCATTCCTGGGGGGGGGGGGGACGGCGACCCGCCCAACGCGGTGCCGAAGCGGGCCCCGGACGGCGGCCGCCACGGCCGCGAAGACGGCCCAAGTGTCGAGAAGCCGGTCGTTTTTCGGTCCGGGGCGCGACCATTTCGCAATTGACACTCGCCGGGGGCTCCGATAGCAATACACCCCAATTTTTCCCGGCAGGCTCCTGCGTTCGCGAGGGCGAAACTCGCGCTCGTTCGCCGGCCGGGCGCGAGGACTCGGGTGTGAACGAACTCAGCATCGCGCGCCGCTATGCAAAGGCGATCTTCGAGCTTGCTGCCGAGGAGAACCGGCTCGACGAAGTCGGGCGCGAGCTGGCTGCGGCCGCGACCGCCCTCGAGTCCGACAAGGAGCTCGTCGCCGCGCTGCGCGAGCCGGCCACTACCCGCGAGGTCAAGCTGCAACTCATTGACGCGATGGCCGCGAGCCTGAAGCTCAGCCCCACGGTCACCAACGCGCTGCGCCTGCTCGCCGAGCGCAACCGGCTGGTGCTCGTCCCGCAGATCGCCGAGGTCTACCGGGCGCTCGCCGACGAGAAGGCCGGACGGGTCAAGGCCCAGGTCACCAGCGCCGTGCCGCTCAGCGAGGAGGCCGCCCGCGAGATCACCGTGCTCCTGGCGCGCGCGACCCGCCGCAACGTCGTCGTCGAGCGGTCGGTCGACCCCTCGATTCTCGGCGGGGTCGTCGCGCAGGTCGGCGGCAGGACTTTCGACGGCAGCCTTCGCACTCACATCGAAGGGCTCAAAAAGCAGCTCAAGGCCTAGCGGGCGGGGCTTTTTCTCCCCTGCGGCCGCATCACGAGGGTTAGGCAAACACCATGGCTATCCGCGCCGACGAGATCTCCCGAGTCATCAAGGAGCAGATCAAGAACTACGGCAAGAAGCTCGAGGTCTCCGAGCAGGGGACCATCCTCTCGGTCGGCGACGGCATCGCGCGCGTCTACGGTCTCGAAGGGGCGATGGCCGGTGAGCTGCTCGAGCTCGCCGGGGGCACCATGGGCATGGTGCTCAACCTCGAGGAGGACAACGTCGGCGTCGCCATCATGGGCCCCTACGAGCACCTGCGCGAGGGCGACACGGTCAAGCGCACCGACCGCATCGCCGAGGTGCCGGTGGGCGACGCGGTGCTCGGGCGGGTGGTCAACGCGCTCGGCGAGCCGATCGACGGCAAGGGTCCCATCGCCGCGACCGAGCGGCGCAAGATCGAGCTGAAGGCCCCGGGCATCGTCAAGCGCAAGAGCGTCCACCAACCGCTGCAGACCGGCCTGAAGGCCATCGACTCGATGATCCCCATCGGCCGCGGCCAGCGCGAGCTGATCATCGGCGACCGCCAGACCGGCAAGACCGCCATCGCCATCGACACGATCATCAACCAGAAGGGCCTGGACGTTCATTGCTTCTACGTGGCCATCGGCCAGAAGCAGTCGACCGTCGCCCAGGTGGTCGACAAGCTGCGCAAGCACGGGGCGATGGACTACACCACCGTCGTCGTCGCCGGCGCCTCCGAGCCGGCGCCGCTGCAGTATCTGGCGCCGTACTCGGGCTGCACGATGGCCGAGTACTTCCGCGACACCGGCCGCCACGCGCTCATCGTCTACGACGACCTGTCCAAGCAGGCGGTCGCCTACCGGCAGCTCTCGTTGCTGCTGCGCCGGCCGCCCGGTCGCGAGGCCTACCCCGGCGACGTCTTCTACCTGCACAGCCGCCTGCTCGAGCGCGCGGCCAAGTTGTCCGACGCCGAGGGCGGCGGCTCGCTCACCGCGCTGCCGATCATCGAGACCCAGGCCGGGGACGTCTCGGCCTACATCCCGACCAACGTCATCTCCATCACCGACGGCCAGATCTTCCTCGAGTCGGACCTCTTCTACTCGGGCTTTCGCCCGGCGATCTCGGTGGGCATCTCGGTCTCGCGCGTCGGCTCGGCCGCGCAGATCAAGGCGATGAAGCAGGTGGCCGGCTCGATGAAGATCGAGCTCGCCCAATACCGTGAGCTGGCCGCCTTCGCCCAGTTCGGCTCCGACCTCGACAAGGTGACCCAGGAGACGCTGGCGCGCGGCGAGCGCCTGATGGAGGTGCTCAAGCAGAGCCAGTACGTCCCGATGCCGGTCGAGCAGCAGGTCGTGCAGCTCTACGCGGCGACCCGCCGGGACGAGAGCGGCAAGCCGTGGATCCGTCCGGTGCCCGTAGGCCAGATCTCCAAGTACCTCAAGGAGCTGACCGAGTTCGTCGCGAGCAAGCACCCCGAGATCTACACGGCCATCCTCGAGAAGAAGCAGCTCACCGACGAGATCACCGCGCAGCTCGACACCGCGCTGCGCGAGTTTCGCGAGATCTTCGCGCTGAGCTGACCTCTCGCGGCCCGGTTTCGCGGGCCACAGGTGACAGATGTCCTCGCTCAAAGCCATCCGCACCCGCATCCGCTCGGTGAAGAGCACGCAGCAGATCACCCGGGCGATGAAGATGGTCGCCGCTGCCCGCCTGCGCCGCGCGCAGGAGGCGGTGCTGTCGGCGCGTCCCTACTCCAAGGCGATGAAGGGGGTGCTCGACAGCGTCGCCTCGCGCGCCGCCCTCGCCCGGCACCCGCTCTTGCAGCAGCGCGAGATCAAGCGCATCGAGGTCTTGGCCATCACCAGCGACCGCGGCCTGTGCGGCGGCTTCAACGGCGCCATCGAACGGCGCGTGCGCCAGTTCGCGCTGGAGAACGAGGGTCGGGTCGAGAAGATCACCCTGCGCACCATCGGTCGCAAGGGCCACGACTTCTTCCGCCGGCGCGGCCGCGAGATCCGCAAGAACTACCCGGGCCTGCTCTCGAACCTGAAGTTCAGCGCGGCCCAAGAGATCGCCCGCGAGCTGGCCGACCTGTTCCTGAGCGGCGAGATCGACGCGGTGATGCTCGTCTACAACGAGTTCGTCTCGGCGGTCACCCAGGAGGTCAGAGTCCTCCAGCTCCTGCCCATCGAGAACCCCGAGCTCTCCGCGCCGGCGCCGGGCGCCGTGCTGCCGGTCGAGTACGAATACGAGCCCGACGCGAAGGCCATCCTCGAAGACCTGCTGCCGCGCTACCTCGCCAACAACGTCTGGCAGGCGCTGCTCGAGTCGCTGGCCGCCGAGAACGCCGCGCGCATGACCGCGATGGAGAACGCGACGAAGAACGCGGCCGACATGATTTCCAAGCTGACGCTGCAGTTCAACCGCACGCGCCAGGCGATGATCACCAAGGAGCTGGTGGAGATCGTCTCCGGCGCCGAAGCGCTCCAGTAGGAGGGGAACGATGAAGCGCGCCCACGAGCTGTCGGTAGTCCTCGCCGCGACCGCGGCCCTGTTCCTGGTCCCCGCGGCCTCGTGGGCAGAAGGGGAGGCGGGAGGCGAGGGGGCGGCCGGGGGCGGCAAGGTCATCGAGGTCGACGAGGACGGGCTGAGCGACTCGGGCAAGGTCATCGAGGTCGGCGAGGATGGCTCGAGCCGCGTGGTGAAGGGCGAGGGCGCCGAGGGCGAGCCGCAGGCTGGCAAGAAGGCGCCCAAGGACGCGCCGACGCTGGCCGAGTCGTGCCGGGCGCGCTTTGCCGCGCAGTGCAAGGTGCTCAAGAAGTGCCTGGGCGGCGGCCTCGAGCTGCCGTGTGATCAGGCGGGCGCGCTGTGCGATCAGCTCCAGGGCAAGGCCCCCTACTCGCGCAACCAGATGCAGGCGTGCGCCAAGGGGATCGCCCGCCTGCGCTGCGACACTCCGGTCGATCCGAGCAACCCCGCCTCGCTCGACTTCGAGGCGCGCGTGCCCGCCTGCAAGAAGGTGATGGCGGCCGAGCGCGCGCAAGGCGGGGGCGCAGCGCCGAAGGGTTTGGACGCGAACGGCAAGCAGGACCTCGGGCAGTTCGACCTGAGCAAGGGGCTGTTCGAGTAGGCCGCAGAGCGGAAAGGAAACGAGGCAACGACGATGACGGCGACGAACGTGGCGGCAGTCGGGCGAGTGACCCAGGTGACCGGGCCAGTGGTGGACGTCGAGTTCCCCACCGGCGCGCTGCCCGAGCTCTACACCGCGCTGACGGTGACCAACCCCTCGATCGGCTCGAAGCCGGACAACCTGGTCCTCGAGGTCGCCCAGCACCTCGGGGAGAACACCGTGCGCTCGATCGCGATGGACTCGACCGACGGCTTGGCGCGCGGGGTCCCGGTGCGCAGCAGCGGCGCTCCCATCTCGGTGCCGGTCGGCAAGGCCATCCTCGGGCGCATCTTCAACGTCATCGGCGAGCCCATCGACGAGCTCGGCCCCATCGAGACCACCGAGTACCGGCCCATCCACCGCGCGCCGCCCACCTTCGTGCAGCAGGACGTGCGGGTCCAGATGTTCGAGACGGGCATCAAGGTCATCGACCTGCTCGCCCCCTACACCCGCGGCGGCAAGATCGGCCTGTTCGGCGGCGCCGGGGTCGGCAAGACCGTGCTGCTGCAGGAGCTCATCCGCAACGTCGCCGTCGAGCGCGGCGGCTTCTCGGTCTTCGCCGGGGTCGGCGAGCGCACCCGCGAGGGCAACGACCTCTACACCGAGATGCAGGAGTCGGGGGTCATCGCCACCGAGAAGGACGAGAAGGGAAATGTCGCCCGCGACCCGCAGGGCAAGCCCAAGCTCATCCCCGGCAAGAGCTCGACGGTGCTCGTCTTCGGGCAGATGAACGAGCCGCCCGGCGCGCGCGCCCGCGTGGCGCTCTCGGCGCTGGCCGCCGCCGAGTACTTCCGCGACGAGGAGGGCAAGGACGTCCTGCTCTTCATCGACAACATCTTCCGCTTCACCCAGGCCGGCTCCGAGGTCTCGGCGCTGCTCGGCCGCATCCCCTCGGCGGTCGGCTACCAGCCGACGCTGGCGACCGAGATGGGCGAGCTGCAGGAGCGCATCACCTCGACCAACCGCGGCGCCATCACCTCGGTGCAGGCGATCTACGTGCCCGCCGACGACCTGACCGACCCGGCGCCGGCCACCGCGTTTGCCCACCTCGACGCGACCACGGTCTTGAGCCGCGCCATCTCCGAGCTGGGCATCTACCCGGCCGTCGACCCGCTCGACTCGACCTCGCGCATCCTCGACCCGCAGGTGGTGGGCGAGGAGCACTACAAGGTCGCCCGCGACGTGCAGGGCATCCTGCAGCGCTACAAGGATCTGCAGGACATCATCGCCATCCTCGGCATGGACGAGCTGTCGGAGGAGGACAAGCGCGTCGTCGCCCGCGCCCGCAAGGTGCAGCGGTTCCTGTCCCAGCCCTTCCACGTCGCCGAGGTCTTCACCGGCAAGCCGGGCCGCTACGTCAAGCTCGCGGACACCATCAAGGGCTTCAAGGAGATCGTCGAAGGCAAGCACGACGACATCCCCGAGCAGGCCTTCTTCATGGTCGGCACCATCGAGGAGGCCCTCGAGAACGCCGCGCGCATGGCCGCCTGAGGAGCAGGAGAAGCGATGGCCAAGGTTCACCTGGAGATCGTCACCCCCGAGCGCAAGGTCGTGTCGGCCGACGTCGACGAGCTGCGCGCGCCCGGCGCGAGCGGCCTGTTCGGCGTGCGCGTGGGACACGCGCCCTTCATCACCGCAATCTCGCCCGGCGAGCTGAGCTACGAGCTGGACGGGCAGCCGCGCCGCTACGCGATAGGCGGAGGCTTCATCGAGGTCTCGGAGAATAGCGTCCGCGTGCTCGCCGACACCGCCGAGGCGGCCGAGGAGATCGACCTCGAGCGCGCCCAGCGAGCCTCCGCGAACGCGCGGGAGCGGCTCAAGGGGCTCACCGAGGCGAGCCCGGAGTTTTCGAGTGAGCTGTGGCGGGTGCGGCGGGCCGCGGTGCGCATCCAGGTCGCGCGGAGGGCGAAGGTGTAGGGTCGGGAGTCGAGGGGCGGAACCTGAGCTTCTCGCTCCCAACTCAAAGCTCACAACTCGGCGCAAGGGGGCAGACGACATGAAGGTGCGCTATCGAATCCTCACGAGCACCACCGACAGATCCGAAGTCCATCGGGTCTACATGCAGAACGAGCGCGACGCCGATTTGGCCGGCATCTCCGACATCTTCTCCTCCGGCGAGAAGCGCCATTCGGTGCTCGGACCGCGACGGAGCAATCAGGGTCTCCTCGCCCCCGCGGTCGCATACGCGGAGGCACCCCGCAAGGTGCTCGCGTCCGACGGTGAAGCCGAGCTCGAAGAGGTCAAGAAGATGCTCCTCGAGGGCAGGATGGCCTCGACGGACCTGGTCGATCTCGGGCAGGGCTGGCAGTCGGTCATCGACTGCTATCCCCTCGAAGAGGAGGCGCTCGTCGCCGCACGGCGCGAGCGGCGCAAGTCGGCGGTCAAGTCCGCGCTTCAAATCACCGCGGCGCTGCTCGGCTTCGCCCTGTTCCTCTACCTCTTCCTCTTCTCTGGGATCGAATAGGCGCTTGTCGGCTTCGCGCCCCACCGAGTCGGGAGCCGGCGCCGAAGGTGACGGGGCGGCCCCATCGGCTCGCGGCGCGCTGCTCGCTTCGGGACCGCGTTCTCGCTGGTTGCCTCGCGCGGTAGCTCGTGCGGGCCGAGTCGGCCGCTCTCGGATCGGAGACGAGATGAAGGTGCGCTATCGAATCCTCACGAGCACGACCGACGAGAAGGAAATCGAGAGGGTCGCCTCCGAGAACGCGCGGGAGAGCGAGCTCGAGGTGCCGCGCTTCCTGCGCGGGCCGCGCCCCGACGAAGAGGCCAGTCTGCTCGAGCGCTTATCTGCGCGCCGACATCGGGGCGGCGGCCCGAGTCTCGGCGGCATGGTCGTCGCCGCCGCCGAGGCGCCTCGTCAGGTGCTCGAGTGCGACGGTGAGGCCGAGCTCGAAGAGGTCAAGCGCATGTTGCTCGAGGGCCGGATGTCCTCGAAGGATCTGGTCGACATCGGCCAAGGCTGGCAGACCGTCGACGAGTGCTACCTCCTCGAGGAAGAGGCGTTCATCGCCGCCGAGCGAGAGCGCCGGAGGCGGATAGGGGGCAACCTGCTCGTCGCGCTGGTCACCGTGGTCGCGATAGCCCTCGGCTTCGCCCTCGCCCTGGCCATGTCGCCGGAGTAGGCCCCGCGGCGCGCCTGTACGGCCGGACCGAAGCAACTTTGCTGGATCTTCCTGCGACAACCTTCCCCCGCTCAGGTGAGCGGTCGGATGCTCGCAATAGGGCAGTGGAGGTGGCAGATGGCGGACGAGATCCTCAAGCCGACCCGACGACTGATCATCGTGAGCAACGAGCTCTCCTTGCCGCCGCACAAGGTGGTCAAGACCGACTCCGGCCTGCTGAAGGCCTCGCTCACCCCCGACATCCGCGCGAACGCGCCGGACCTGAAGGTGAGCGCCTACACCGACGACCCCAACACCTCCGCGCCCCACATCGAGCGCTTTTGGGCCGACGAGTTCCAGGCTCAGCCCGAGGGCAAGGGGATAGCCGGCCGCTCGGTGAAGGTCGACATCGAGGCGCGGCCCAAGGACGGCGAGTGGATCTTCGGCAAGGGCGCCCCCGAGCTCGCGGCCACCACCGCCTACGTCGCCGCCAGCGGGGTGAAGAAGATCGCCGAGGAGTACCTCCATCAGCCGGTACGCTGGGGTGACGGTGAGCGGCTGACGCTCGATTCCTACAAGACCAAGTCCAACGAGCTGAACGCTTACTACTCGTCCACCGAGCGCAAGGTGAGCCTCGGCCACGCGACCGAGGCGGGCAGTAGCTGGTACGGCGCCACGCCTGAGTTCGACCCGAGCAACCCCGTCTACAACCTCGCCCAGGTGCCCGAGGTGGTCGCCCACGAATGCGGCCACGCGGTCTTCGACGCGGTCAAGGGCTACACCGCCTTGAGCCTGAGCACCCGCTCGGCCGAGGTCCGCTCGGTCAACGAGGGGCTGGCCGACGGCATGGCGTTTCTCGCCAACCTGAAGCACAGCGACGTCATCCAGCGCGCGCTGGTCGAGACCGGGCTCGATCTCTCCAAGCCGAACGCCCTCTCCGATCTGGCCGACACCGTGGGGGCGGTCTTCGGGACCGCCGGCGACAACCCGGACCGGGCGCTGCGCAGCTTCCTCAACACCCGCGTGCGCGAGCCCGGCAAGAGCTACGAGTGCCATGACGGCGGCGAGATCGTCGGCGGCGCGCTCTACGACTTCTTCCTGCGCTTCTGCCAGTCGTACCAAGCGCGCACCGGCAGCGGCGCCTACCAGAGCATTGCCGTGGCCGGCGAGGTGACCGGGGCGCTCTTCCTGAACGCGCTCAAATTCACCCCCGACGACGGCAGCCTCGGGTTCGAGGACTATGGCCGCGGGCTGCTGCTCGCCGACCTGTCGATGAACCAGGGCCGCCACCTCGCGCAGCTCAAGGAGGTGGTGCTCGGCCGCGGGCTGCTCACCGCGGAGCAGATCGAGGCGACGGTCGCGCAGTTCGAGGCCTGGCGGGACGGAGAGGTCTCGATTCCCCGCGGCTCCATCCTCGACGGCCAGAAGGCGCTCGCCGAGAGGCTGCTGCCGACGCTGCGCGAGGCCTACGGGCTCGGCGACGCGCAGCTCGAGATCCACCGCTGCGAGCGCGACAAGCGCGGCTTCTTGCGCCTGGTCTTCCAGCAGCCGCGGGCCAACAAGGCCGAGGAGGCGGCGCTGGAGAGCCTCAACAAGGTCTACGGGGAGATCGACCGCGACGCCTTGCTGAGCCAGGGCACCTTCACCATCGTCTTCGACCCGCTCGGACAGGTCGCCGGGGTCTTCAACCAGATCGGCTCGGCCACGAACGTGGCGATCAACGGCAAGCGCGGCGATGGCAGCCCCTCGACCTACTCGGACCCGAGCCTGTACCTGAGCGACGACTTCGAGATCGGCCACAAGGACAACTTCAACCACCTGGTCGGCTGACGGTCGCGCCTGAAGGCAGAGGCGGGGGCCTGACACGCTGACCGTCGAGAAATCCCTCTTCAGCTCGGTCCGCTTCCGCTCACCCTGAGCGGAGTCGAAGGGCCCGACCTCGGCCTCGCAGGCTCGGCGTACGCTCCGGGCGAACGGGTGGGCGGGCGGAGGGCAGATGAAGGTGCGCTACAGCATTCTCTCGACCGCGATCGACCCTCGCGCGGTCGGCCGCGTCTTCGTGAAGAACGTGCAGGAGAACCGGTTTTCCGCGCCGGACATCTGGCCGAGGAGATTCGGCGGGCTCTCGGGACTCTTCGGCCTGGCCGTCGCCTGTGCCGAGGCGCCGCGAAAGCTGCTCGACTCCGATGGCGAAGCCGAGCTCGAAGTGGTGAAGCGCATGGTGCTCGAGGGCCGGATTTCGTCGACGGATTTGGTGGACATCGGCGAGGGCTGGCAGACGGTGAGCGAGTGCCCTCTCTTCGAGAAAGAGGCGCGCATCGCCGCCAAGCGAGAGCGCCGGAGCCGGGTCCTGAAGGCGCTGCTCATCGTGGCGGCCGTGGCCGCCGCCATCGCCCTCATCTTCGCCCTCGGCTCGGCGATGACCCCGGAGTAGGCCCGCGGGACCGAAGGTCGAGGGGCCCTTCGACTCCGCGCCCGCCGCGGGCGCGCCTGGAGCTGCGCTCGAGGGCGAGCCGAACCGGTCCGAGTCGAAGAGGGATTTCCGGAACCGAGACGATCGGTCGGGTGGATGGTTGGGGCGCATAGCAGTGCGCCCGTCGAGGACTCGAGCAGAGGCGCGGCTGTTCCCGGCGGCCGAGTCAGGAGCGGAGTCGAGAGGCCCTGCGGAATCGTGCCGCCGACGAATCTCGAGCTGGTGGCCCGGGGTGAGCGGAACCGCTCCAATGAGTCGAAGAGGGGTTTCTCGACGCGCGCCTTCAGGGCTCACCCGCCGAGCGCGTAGTTCTGTAGAAGCTCGAGGTTGCTGCGGACGGCGGGCTCGGCATTCACGATGTAGATCTCGGTCCGCAAGGCCCAGGCCACTCGCAGAGGCTCATAGAGCAGGGAGTGGAGAAAGCTTTGGGTGAGGACCGGAATCCCGCGAAAGTCGAGGCCGACGGGCTGCTTCGCCATGAGCCGGGGGAGAAGGTGCTTGGCCGCGAATTCGAGCGCTTCGCCGGTATTCTCCACGGCGAGCTGAACCAGAAAGCGCTGCACGCTGGCCGGAGGCTCCTCGAATTTGAGCCAGCGATGGATAGCGCGCCGCGGCGCCCGCGTTCTCGCCCGCTCGCGGATCACCTCGAACAGACCATCCTTGTCCTCAACCGAAGACTCGGGAATCTCGAACGCCACCAGCGTCCCCGGAAACTCGGCCCCGCTCTCCAAGAACCGAATGTCGTGGCGGTCGCCGAACTCCGGGTCGCCGCGGAGCACGAGCGTCGCGCCTCGACTGGCGATCAGCAGTGTGCCGGCGAGCAGCTTGGTCATCTCGGCGATGAAGAACAGGCCCATGCCCGCGTTCTCCAGCGTGCCGCTCTCTCCTTCCTCGAACGTGCCCGAGATGTGCGGCCAAAGCGCTCTGTCGAGCGCCGCTTGGGCGCTGGTGAGCTTCGGGTGCTTCGGCAGCAGGCTCGCGTGGACCCCCACGCCCGCATCGCCCACCGCCACCTGCACCGCCGGTCGCTCGAGGTTGCGCCCGCGGTCGTTGAGCTGGGCGGCGACGACTCCGCCGAGCGGATCCTGGCTGTGCTGGACGACGTTTCGCAGCAGCTCGATGAGGACGTACTTGATGGTCAGCGCCGTGTCGCGTCGGGCCGCGCCGGGGAAGAGCAAGCGGGCGATCTTGTCGGCGTCTGCTTCGATTTCATCGAACCGCTTGACGCGAGTCAGCTTGACGGTGCGCCCTTCCTGGCCGGGGCCAACCGGCGGGGTGCCGCGCAGCACGTCTTCAAGGCCGATGGCGTAGGCAAAGCGGCCCGTCGCGCTGTCGGTCGAAAGCTGGACCGGAAACGAGCTTGGTCGTTCCTGGCGACCGAGGGTTCCAAGCGCGACCAGGCTCCAAGCCTCGGCGATCTGCACCGAATCGAAGCTGAAGCTCGACGGCCCGGCCGAAAGCCAACGAAGCAGAGGGCTGGGATTGTCGAGGGTCCACTTGGACGGAAGCGGGATGTCGTCAGCCACGGTCTCAAGCTCCTGAGCTGCAAGAGTGGGAGGGCGCGACGTTATATAGCCGCGCCGCGCATTCCAACAAATGCGCTGGAGGCGTGCGCCCCTCGACGAACGGGCGGCCGAACGCCCGCTCCTGAGCGAGGCGCGGCCGGCTTCTCCGGCCTTCGGTCAAAATCGGTCGCGTCGAGGCTCACCGGTTTGCCCTCGACCACCAGCTCCTCGTGGGCCTTGTAGGCGACGACGCCGACGTCGTCGCGCAGCAGCCGCACCCGCACGTCCTTCAACTCGTAGTTGCTCAGCGAGTAGGGCCCCGTCTTCATCATCGCGCCCATCGACTTCCGGTCGAGCACGCCGACCCCGTCGGCCCCGGCGACGATAGTCGGCTCGTCGGACAGGCTCATCGCCTTCTCTGCGTCCTTGGCCTTGAGGGCTTCCCAGTACTGTCGCTCGAGGTCGAGGAGCTCTTGCTCGGTGGTCCTGTTGGCCATGGTTGCCTCCGTCGTTGCTCGCCACAACTTGGGCACCTCGCGAGCGGCCGACAGTGGTGACGAGCCGGGCGCAGGCTCGCGAGCACGGCGCTTTCGGCCGGACTTCAAGCCTGCGGCCTCTCGCCGGTCAGACCCTTTGTCGCTTGGGCCTCGATGAGCCCGGCGCCCTTGACGAGCGCCGGAACCGCCGGCCGAATCGGCCGGCGCGAGCCCTCTTGCCGAGCTCGCGTCCGCAGCTTCCTGCGCGTTTCAGGTCCCACGACCAGGCAGCGTCGCGACCACCGGGGGCTCGCTCCAGACCGGAGAAGCGGCCCATCGCGTCGAACCCGGTGCCCGACTCGAGCGTCTCAGCTCCGCCGGAGCGCCTGGAAGAGCGCCTTCAGCTCGGGCTCGCGCTCCGCACTCCATCCTGCCGGATTGCGGCGAGCGCGCCCGCCGCCGAAGTCCGGAGGCCTTCCGAACGCCACTCTGCAGGTGCCATTCGCTTCCGGAACCCTTCCGCAACCGGATCCTGCGCGTGCCATTCGCTTCCGGAACCCTCCGCAACCGGATCCTGCGCGTGCCAATCGCTTTCCGAAGGCTCCGCAACCGGATCCTGCGCGTGCCAATCGTCTTCCGAAGGCTCTGCCGCGCGATTTCCCGCTGTGCACCCGCGTTCCGGAGGGCTGCCCGACGGCTTTGGCGGTCGGGAGATCGCCGGAGGGAGCCTTCCAAACCGGATTGGCACGGTGCCAATCGCGTTCCGGAGGCCCTCCCGACGGCTTTGGCGATCGGGAGATCGCCGGGCGGAGCCTTCCAAACGAGATTGGCACGCGCCAACTCGCGCTCCGGAGGCTCAGAAATGCGATTGGCACGCGCCAACTCGCGCTCCGGGGGGTCCGGAAACCGATTGGCAGGGTGCCAATCGCGTTCCGGAGGGTCCGCAAACCGATTGGCACACTGCCAATCGCGTTCCAAAAGATGCGAGAAGCGGTGGGCATCCGTGGACACCCGGCCCCAAGCCCCCTCCCGGCAATTTCCGAGCAGTGACGGGCGGTTGGACGCCTCTGGGCGCTGCCCCGGCGGCCCGGGGCTCTTCCAGCCCGGGCCGGCCGATCGAGGACGAAGTACTGGCGGGTTAGCCCTCGCGCAGCGGCTCGACCATCGGGTAGAGGCCGAGCGCCTCGGACCGCAGGGTGGCAACCGCGCGGTCAGGGCGGGCGCGGCGCAGGGTGGGGGCGAGCACGGCGAGGGCGGCGTCGAAGGGGCTCGGGATGAGCGACCAGCCCCACGCGAGCCGGCACGGGCGATCGCCCAGGCGCGCCCTCGGTGATCGAGTCAGGCACGAGCAAGTGCGCGCCGTCTGGCAGGCGAGGGGCCGGGCCAGCGGGGCCGGCGCCGACACAAAGGTCGGCGATCCGGACCAACGAGTGCAGTCCCGACAAGTTGCTTCGACTTCTAGGCTCCCGCTGGTCGCCTCTTCGCTCGGGACCCGTGGGGCGGGGAGGGACCCGAGGTCAGGGAGTCTCTTGCGGCTTGACCGACGCCGGCTTCGCCTGCTTTCCCGCCGCGGCCGGCGAGGCGACCACCGCGGGCGCGCGCCTTCCCAAGGTTCCGTCCTCGGCGACCGTCACTCCGGTCTCGGGGAAGTCCTCGGCCGACAGCTTGCGCAGCACCCCGAGCACCTCGCGGTCGGGATCGGGGACCGCGATGCCCTTCTCGATCTGCCGGGTGGCGATGGCCTTGCCGTCGAGGAAGCGGCCCTCGGCGTCGAGGGTGACCTCGAGGATGAACCCGAGGCCGTTGGGGCCGCGCAGGTTGAAGCGGCCGTAGGTCGCGAAGTTGCCCAGCGAGTAGGCGATGAGCCGGTCCTTGTAGACCTCGATGGCGCGCACGACGTGCGGGCCGTGGCCGATCACCAGGTCGGCCCCGGAGTCGACGACCTCGTGGGCGAACCTGCGCAGATCCCCGCGGTTCTCGCCGTAGAAGGTCTCGGGGCCGTGCGGGACGTGCTGGGCCTTCGGGCCCTCGGCCCCGCCGTGGAAGGAGACGACGACGAGGTGGTGGGTGCCGCTCGCCTCGCGCACCAGCGCCTTGGCTGTCTCGATGTCGTTGACGTTGTTGGTCGCGCCCGAGGCGTGGAAGGCGATCATCGCCACCTTCAGCCCGTTGCGCTCGATGGAGGCGACGGTGCCCGGCGGCCCCGACCACTTGATGCCGAGCTCGTCGAGCGTGGCCTCGGTGTCCGCGCGGCAGACCGCGCCGAAGTCGCTGTTGTGGTTGTTCGCCGTCCCGGCCAGATCGACCCCGGCCTCCTTCAGATAGCGCCCGTAGCGGGTCGGCGAGCGGAAGGCGTAGCAGTTGCCGCCCCTGCCGCACTTGGTCGTCTCGCCGCGGTCGCACAGCGGGCCTTCGAGGTTGACGAAGGTGAGGTCGGCGTCGGCGAGCAGCTCGCGCACCGCGGCGAGGACGGTGGCGCCGTCCTCGGGCGGCAGATGGCCGGCGGGGAAGTTGGTCCCGATCATCACGTCGCCGACCGCGCGCAGGCGCAGCGCGGCGCCCTCGGGCGCGGGCCGGTGCAGGGCTTCGACCGGGGCGTCTTTCGCCGCGGCGAGCCGCTCGTGCAGGGCGAGCTGCGAGCGCGCCTCGGCGAGCTTCTCGGCCAGCTCGGCGTGGGCCGGAGCGCGCTTCTCGACCTGCTCCCAGGCCGCGACCACCTTGGCCCAGTCGCCCGCGAGCCAGTGCGCCCAGCCGAGCTCCCAGTGGCACTCGACGCGCTCGGGCTGCACCACCGTGCAAGCCCAGAGCGCTTCGGCCGCCGCGGCCGAGTCGCGGGCGCGCAGGGCCTCGACGCCGCGCGCGTAGTGGTCGACCTGGGCCGCCTTGAGCGTGGGAGCGGCGGCCAGTGCGAGGGACAGTGCGAGGTTGGTGAGCATGGGGGTCACGGGTCGAGCCGTCGGCTCGTCGAGGCGGTGTCTATCGATTGCCTGCTTGCCGGGGCGGGAGGCGGCAGAGCAGGCAGGCGTTCAAGCTTCGGTCTGGGGCGTTCTTCCACAAATCCGCGCTTCGTCTTCCGGGGCTGCGGCTCCTCGCTGGTCGGAGCGCGCGTGCCGGGGCTAGCTTTCTCGGGCGACCTTGGGCTCGGGCACCGGAGCGCAGCGCCTTGTCGGATGCCCACGTCAGGTCGCGGAGAGTTGTAGCCCACGATACGCGGCAGGGAGCGCGTGTCGAAGAAGTTGCCGCCACGGATTGGAGAGCCGAACGCCATGGCCCTGATCGATCGCCTGCTCTCGCCGGAGTCGAGCTTCCAGCAGCGCTTCTTCTTCCTCGCCCGGCGCTTCGTCGCGGGCGAGAGCATCGCGAGCGCTATCGAGGCGGTGAAGCGGCTGAACGCCGAGGGGATGAGCGCGACCCTCGACCTCCTCGGCGAGGACGTGCTCGACCGCGAGACGGCCCTCGCCACCCGCGACGTCTACTTCGCCATGCTCGAGGCCATCGGCGAGTCGGGCGTTCGCAGCAACGTGTCCTTGAAGCTGACCGCGATGGGCCTGCTCATCGACCACGGCTTCGCGCTCGAGAACCTGACGTCGATCCTCGAGCGGGCCGAGAAGAATCCCGATCCCTTCGTGCGCATCGACATGGAGGGCTCGAACGTCACCGAGCAAACCCTGACGCTGTTCGAGGAGGCCTACGCGCGCCACAAGAACCTCGGGCCGGTGCTGCAGGCCTATCTCAAGCGCACCCCGCGCGACGCCGAGCGCGCGATAGAGCTCGGCGCGCGGGTGCGGCTCTGCAAGGGCGCCTACAAGGAGCCGCCGCAGATAGCGCTCCAGGACATGGCGGCCATCCGCGCCCAGCTCCTCACCGTCGCCCAGGCCTTGCTCGCGCGCGGCAACTACCCGGGCATCGCCACGCACGACGCGAAGCTCATCGAGGCGGTGAAGGCGTTCGCCAAGGGGGAGGGCATCGGCGCCGAGCGCTTCGAATTCCAGATGCTCTTCGGCGTGCGTCCCGCGCTGCAGCGGCGCATCGTGCGCGAGGGTTATCGGCTGCGCGTCTACGTGCCGTTCGGCACGCACTGGGCGCGCTACTTCTATCGGCGCATCTCGGAGCGGAAGGAGAACGCGCTCTTCGCGCTCTCGAGCCTGATCCCGAGATAGCGGTCGAGCGGGGCGCGAGCCGACGAGGGGAAGAATCCCGGGCGGCCGTGTGATCTACCTCCGAAGGCGTGCGGTGCAGCGCCGCGGCTGCGTCCTGCCGCCTGCCGCCTGCCGCCTGCCGAGGTGCCGACCATGTCTGCTACGCTCCAGCCCGTGCGACGCCCCGAATCCTCGAGTCTGATAGCCGCCCTCCTCCTCTCCGGATGCACCTGCGCCGGGTCGCTCCCCGGCCGCAAGGCGGTCCGCCCGCCCGAGTTCGCCGGCGAGTGGTACGAGCGCGATCCCGAAAAGCTCGCCCGTTCGATCGACGAATCGCTCGCCAAGGCCGAGCCCGAAGCCCGCGCGGTGCAGGCGGTCCTCCTTCCGCACGCGGCCCACTACTGGTGCGGCGCGGTCGTCGGCCGAACGCTGGGGGCGCTGAAGGGCAAGCGCTACGCGCGGATAGTGATGCTCGGCTCGAGCCACGATCCCGCCTTCCGCGGCGCGGCCCTGCCGGCGGAGGGAGGCTTCCAGACGCCGCTCGGGCCGACGCAGGTCGACGAAACCGCCGTCTCCTTGCTTGAGCGCCTCCCGCCCTTCGAGCGCCGGGCGATCGCCTTCGATCACGAGCACGCCCTCGAGGTGAACCTGCCCTTCGTGCAGCGGCTGTGGCCCGAGGCGAAGCTGGTCCCGGTCGTCGTCGGCAGCGTCGAGGAGCGCGAGCTGGTCGAGATAGGCCGCGCGCTGCGCAACGTGCTCGACGAGGAGACGCTGCTCGTCGCGACGACGACGATGACGCACTTCGGGCCCGCGCACGGGTACGAGCCGTTCGAGGCGAAGCCCGACAAGGCGGAGCTGGAAGAGGCGCTGCGCGCCTTCGAGAAGCCTCTGGTCGACGCGATGGTCGAGCGCGACGCGGCGCGAGTCCTGGAGGTGGCGAAGAAGACCGAGATCCGGGTGTGCGGGTTGAGCGCGGCGCTGGTGGCGCTCTACGCGCTGGGCGAGGGCGAGGGCGAGCAGGGCAGGGTCGCGGCGCAGAGCTCGACGATGGACGTCGAGTTCGACCCCGAAGACCCGTCGGGCATCTCGTACGTGGGGCTCGTCTTTCCCGGCCGCTTCCCGGCGGTGCCGGAGCTGGGCGAGACGGAGAAGCAGACGCTCGGAAGGTTGGCGTGGGACGCGGTCCACGCGGCGGTGGCAGGCCGCGAATTGAGCGTGCCCGACGATCTTCCGGCGCGGCTGACGCAGCCTGGCGGCGCCTTCGTCACCATCACGCTGCACGGTCAGCTCCGTGGCTGCATGGGGCTGCTCGAGGCTGAGAGCCTGGCCGGCGCGGTCGTTCGCGCCGGTGAGCTGGCGGCGCGCAGCGACCCGCGCTTCAACGCGCTGCGCCCCGAGCTGCTCTCGCAGATCGAGCTGGAGGTCTCGGCCCTCGGGCCGTTCGTGCCGATAGCCTCGGGCGAGGAGTTCGAGCCGGGCCGGCATGGGCTGCTGCTGACGCACGGATTCAACCGCGGGCTGCTGCTGCCGCAGGTGGCGACCAAGTACGCGATGGGCAGGGTCGAGTTCCTCGAGGCGCTCGCCGAGAAGGCGGGGCTCGACGCACAAAGGTGGCGCAGCGGGAGACTGCTGAGGTTCGGCGTGCAGGCGTTCTCGCCGGCCAGGCAGGAGGCTTGAGAGGGGAGGGCGAGCTCTCGCGGCCGCTCGCTCTTCGACTGCCCAGGCCCTCCTAGCGCCAAGTCGAGCAAGCGCCAGGATGGCCCAGGGGCGACCGTTCGACTTTGAGCGAGCCTGGCGTGGCCCAAATCGCTCGCCGGGCGGGCCAGGCGCCCTCTGAGGCCGATCGGGCCTCTCAAAGCTGGCCGAGCGGCCGTGGCGACGTCCCTGCGCTATCCTCCTCCCCGGCTTGCCAACCATCGGAGGGGGACGGCATGGGGAGCGACCTCCAGCGGCCGCACGACAAGTTTTTCAAGGCGTTGCTCGAGCAGAAATCCAGAGTGCTGCTCTTATGCCGAGCTCGGCATAAGACGAGCCGGGCACCGCGGGAGCGCTGCTGCGCGAGAGGCTGCCGCCGGAGGTGGTCGCGACCTTCGCCGAGGGCGAACCGCAGTTCGTGCCGGGCTCCTTCGTCCTTCCGGAGTTGCAGGAGCAGCAGGCCGACAGGCTCTTTCGCGTGCAGCGCAACGACGGCTCGGCCGCCTACGTCTACTGCCTCATCGAGCACAAGAGCTCGCCCGACAGTGGCATCGGCCTGCAGTTGCTCCGATACCTCACCAGCGCCTTGGTCAAGGTGAGCGAGGAGGCCGAGCACTCCGGCCAGTTGCCAGGCATTGCTCCTGTGGCGGAGCTGGAGCTCCGCCCTCCAGCCAGCGCTGGGGCGGGCTGAAACGGTTCTCTGACCAAGTCGAGGCCACGGCCGAGCAGAAGCCTCACCTGCTCGACTTCCCGTTCCAGGTGCTCGATCTCGGCCGCGAGCCGGACGACGCGCTATGCGAAGAGCTCGCGGAGGCCTGCCCCGAGCCTGCCGAGGGGCTCGGGCCGGCCGGATATCGCTCGAAGGAGCCTTCGATACGTCTTCAAGCCGCGCGGACGATGCCCGCGTCGGCGAGCGCCTCGAGCACCTCGGCGTGGATCTCCTCGCGCGAGCGCGCCGCGCCGCCGCGGCGCACGGTGGGGACGGTGACCCAGTGCGGATTGCGCCGCGCCTGCAGCCGGTACTCGGCGAGCGCGAGGCGCAGGTGCTCGCTGTCGGCCTCTTGGACGTCGAGCTGCTTCTTCGTGTAGTCGCGGGCAGCCTTGCCGAGGACGCGCTGCTGCGCGAGCGCGGCGGGCATGTCGAGGCAGACGACGAGGTCGGGGCGTGGCAAGCCGAGCACCTCGAACTCGAGCCTTTCGATCAGCTCGCGCACCGCGCGCCGACGCGCGGCGGGGGCGCGGGCGACCTGATGGGCGAGGTTCGAGCCGACGTAGCGATCGCAGACGACCACCCGGCCTCTGGCGAGCGCCTGGTCCATCTCTTTCTTGTTCTCGAAGCGATCGAGCGCGTAGAGCACTGCGGTCAGCCGGCTGTCGATGGCGCGCGGATCGCCCATCTCGCCGTCGAGGTAGGCGCCGACGAGCGAGCCGGCGAGCGTCTTCGAGTACGACGGGAAGGAGAAGAGCTGCGCTTTGCGGCCGGTGCGAGCGAGAGCCTCCATCAGCATTCGGGCCTGAGTGCCCTTGCCTGTCCCGTCGATGCCTTCGATGGCTATCAGCGCGCCGCGTCTCAAAGCGCGCGCAGTATCGTGACGGGCAGCAAGAGGGTCAAGCACGGGTTGCCAGGCGTGGCGCCGGACCTCGGTAGAATGCCGGCGCACTGGAGCCCCGCGAAAAATGAGCCTCGACTACACCCTCTTCGACACGCCTCTCGGGACCTGCGCCGTCGCCTGGAGCGAGCGCGGGATCGCAGGGCTGCAGCTTCCGGAAGCCGGTCCCGACGAGACCGCCGCCCGGCTCGTCGAACGTACGGGCGAGGCGGCGCGCGCAAAGGCGCCGCGGTGGGTCGCGGAGGCCATCCGGCTCGTTACCCGGCACCTCGAGGGCAAGCCACAGGCGCTCGCGGGCATCCGGCTCGATCTCGGCGCGCTGCCTCCGTTCCACCGCAAGGTCTGCGAGGCGGCGCGCTCGGTCGAGCCAGGCAGGACCGTCACCTACGGCGAGCTGGCGGCGCTCGCCGGCTCGCCTGGCGCCGCGCGCGCGGTCGGGCAGGCGATGGCGACCAACCGCTTCCCCGTCGTCGTGCCCTGCCACCGCGTGGTCGCCGCGGGCGGACGTCCGGGCGGCTTCTCCGCGGCGGGCGGACTGACGACCAAGGAGCGCCTGCTCGCGCTCGAGGGCGTCGCGCTGCGGCCCCAGCGCTCGCTGTTCGGTGGCGCGGGCGAGCTGCCGTTCGACCCGCGCAAGGCGGTGCGCCACCTCGTGAAGGCCGACCGGCAGATCGCCCGCGTCATCGAGGCCGTGGGCCCGCTGCGGCTGAGGCCCGAGTCGATGAGCAGCCCCTACGAGTCGCTCGCCGAGGCCATCGTGTACCAGCAGCTCACCGGCAAGGCCGCGGCGACGATCCTCGGGCGCGTCAAGGCGCTGTTCGGCGACCGGTTCCCCGCGCCGCGCGAGCTGCTCGAGGTCGAGGAGGAGAGGCTGCGCGCGGCGGGCCTGTCGCGGCCGAAGATCGCGGCGCTCCGGGACCTCGCCGCCAAGGCCACCGACGGTCTGGTCCCGGGGCTCGAGCAGCTCGCGCGCATGGCCGACGAGGAGATCGTCGAGAGGCTGTGTGCCGTGCGCGGCGTCGGGCGCTGGACGGTGGAGATGCTGCTCATCTTCCGGCTCGGGAGGCCGGACGTGCTGCCCGTCTCCGACTACGGGATTCGCAAGGGGTACTCGAGGATGGTCGGCCAGCAAGAGCCGGCGGCTCCGACCGAGATCGCCCGGTATGGCGAGCGGTGGCGGCCTTTCCGGACTGCGGCGAGCTGGTACCTGTGGCGTGCGCTCGAGCTGGTGGATTAGTTGTGAGCATCGAGTTGTGAGTTGACAGCCCGGGTTTCGCCCGGAACCTGAGCGACTGGTCACGGCTCGGTTGGGGCGCACAGCGATGCCCTTGGCCAGCAATCCGAGCACCTTGGCTGTGCGGAGCTCAGGGCCCCCCCCTGCCTTTGTCGAAGAGGCCTTTGGTATCGTCCTTCTATTCCTAAAGGAGGACGTCATGGGCGATGTGCTTTCGGGCAAGCCGACCTGGCGCGGGGCGAGGCCGAACCTTCCCGCTGGCCCCGTCGTGAGCCTGGCCTACAAGGTCCCGGTGGCGAAGCGCGGCGAGCTGCTCGCGCTGCTGTCGGACGCGTTTCCCTTCTACGAGCGGCCCGGTGGAATCCGCATGGGCCTCTACGAGAGCCGCGACGAGCCGGGCCTCTTCCTCGAGGTGGTCGCCTACGCCTCTGAGGCCGACCGGGAGGCCGACGACTTGCGCCTCGAGACGCCTGCCTACAAGGAGGTCCTCGCGAACTGGCACGCGCTGATGGAAGGCGAGCTGCAGGTGATGCGGCTGCAGCCGGTCGAGCTGGGGGCGAGCGCGCTGGAGATCGCCCCGGCGTCGCCGGGCGACATCGAGGCGATCTGGCATCAACGCTGGGGCCTGCCTGTCCACACTCTGCATCGGCATTTCTGGCCCGGCGAGGTCCAAGGGCTCGGGGCGTTCACCGGCACGGGCCTGCTGCGCGGGCTGATTACCTGGGCCCAGGAGGGCGAGACGGTCGAGATCGTGAGTATGGACGCGCTCGAGCCGCGGCGTGGGACAGGCACGCTGCTCCTCGAAGCGCTAGAGAAGCAGCTCTTCGCCGAGGGCGTGCGCTCGCTGCGCACCATGGTCTCGAACGACAACGGCGACTCGACCGCCTTCTTCCAGAAGCACGGCTACCGGCTCGTGGAGATCCACCGCGACGCGGTCGAGCGGATTCGCCAAGCCAAGCCGAGCATCCCGGAGCGGGGCAAGTACGGCATCCCCATCCGCGATCTCTGGGAGCTGCGCAAGGAGCTGTGAGCGCCGCTCAGCGAGCCTTCGGCAAGAAGAGCAGGAACGAATCCGGCGCCTGGCGAAGGAGCAGAGTGCGCTTGCTCGAGGCGTGGCGCCGAAAAGCCTCGAACCAGGGCTCCTTCGCCGAGTCCTCGTCGTTGAGCACGTATTCGGGCACGCAGACGTCGAGCTCGACGTAGCGGCCGCCAGTCGCCGCCGAAAGCTCGGGGCCGAAGCTCAGGTCGCGGATGATCTCGCGCGGCCGCGTGTCGTTGTGGAGCGCGCCGCCGTAGACGACGACCAGCCTCTTGGCTTCGGTCGCCTGGGCCTTGCGGTAGTAGTCGAGCGCTTTTTCGCGCAGCAGGCGGGTCACCATCTGCAGCAGGCGCTCGGCGTCGAGCTCGCCTTCGCCGGTGAGCAGCTCCTCGTACTCCTCGCAACTGACGACGAGGATGTGCGGCTGGATTCCGAGGTCGGCGGCGCGCTGCAACATCGTCTCCAGCTCGTTGGCGGTGCTCTCCGGGCGCTTGGTCGTCTCCGCGATTTCGCTGGCGGCCTTCTTCTCGACCTCGCCGCAGGTGCCGGAGGTGAGCCAGGTCTCCACGACCAGATCGCCGGCCTTGCCTTCCAGCTCGGGCAGCATCGAGGCGGTGAAGTGCGCCAGGCTCGACTTCACGCGGCGCTCCCCCTCGATCTCGTGGTACTCGCCGACCCCGAGGATGGCTGGCTGGCTGTCGAGCACCTTGCGGAACGCGTCGCGCGGCGAGCCGAAGAGCCAGCAGTCGAACGGGCCGCAGTCGACCTTGGCCGCCGGCGCGCGCCGGGCGCTCTTGGCGCCGGCCTTCGGCTTCTCCGTCGCCGTGGGCGCCGCGGGGAGCGCGGCCGGAGGGCTCGGTGCCGGGGAGGCGAGCACGAGGGCGAGCGACAGAGGCAGCAGGTTGAGACTCATGTCCGCAACCCGAGTTTGACAGTCGTTCGGGGCGACAAGAAGCACGACCCGAGTAGTTTC
>ENA-UOOR01001573-UOOR01001573.1-fermentation-metagenome-genome-assembly--contig:-NODE-1573-length-26310-cov-78.424871_pt1 | contig 26310 bp, 24 predicted proteins | sample MGYA00245780_ERZ724029 | MGnify/ENA primary metagenome ERZ724029 (study PRJEB28704, sample SAMN03018315) | fermentation metagenome | biome: anthropogenic terrestrial biome; feature: soil... | reverse complement strand
ACAAATTTTATATCAATTATTTTGCTGATTATCAGCATAAATGTCAATTATTTAGCAGACCCTAAATATTCCAATTTATAATTGTTTATGCTAATTTGCAATGATTTTTTTATGTTTTATCTGAAGTTATATTGATAATCCGGATCCTCCTTCATTATTCTTTTACTCTCAGGATAATTTTCTATAAACCAAACAAGGAACTGCGCATAATCAATCTTCTCTGACAACATCTTCTGACGCCGTTTTTCAAAAACTATTTTTCTATTCGGCATATTGATTAAGTCCTCGACAACTTGGTAAAGTTTGTCAACCTGAGAGGTTTTTATACCATACCCTAATTGATAGGTATCTTCCAGTTCACGCAAATATCCGATTCGTCCGACAAAATCATTGAAACGGACAAAGGGAATGCCCAAAACTCCGGCTTCTGCCGCCATGGTTTGGCTATCACCGATATACAAATCTGAAAAAGCCATTACGTGGTGCATGTCTAATGGGTCAATTTTAATACGATATTGTTCAAACTGTGGTTCTAATTCCCGTTCAGAAGTGATATAAACGCGTCCATGAAGTTCCAAAATTCCAATTAGTTTTTGAGCAATTTCTGTATTGATACCTTTAATGCCGGTATCGTGATGCGCATTTAATTTAGCAAACCGGATGATAAAGTACGGAGAACTGGTATTCAAATATTTTTCAGCAATCTTTATATCGGGTGTGAAATTATTGGGGTGTAAATAGGCTAATTCATGATAGCTATTGTATTTAATTGCTTTATTATTCCATCTATCACTATTACAAACGATAGGGTTTAATATTTCTGTAGCCCACGGATAACTCAATTTCGCATAAAGGGGAACAACTTTGGCGTCATCCTCATTTACATTGATAATTGGAATATTTAGAAGTTTTCCTACGAAAGAGTTTTCAACACTTGTTCCCGTAAGAATATCAGGCTTATATTTCCTACAAAACAGAGCCATGCGCCAAGTTCGTTTTATCATAGCCCATCCCATAGATAGCTTTGAATCTTTTCTCCCTTCTTTAAGAATATTGTGATATGAGTAATCAGCATTCATTAGAAGATTTTCCAAGACATCTTTTTTCTTTATAAGTATTTTTACACTATGCCCATTATTCTTAAGTTGAGGAATAATATTCTTAAAAATGTAAAAATGAGCCGGATGCCCTAAGTAAATCAGTATCTTCTTTTTCTTCTTCATATCATCAAAGAGTTTCCAACAGTTTTACAATTCTCCCTGCAGTTTCACCATCCCAATATTTCGGAATAGTACCCTGTTTACCCTTGCCAGACAAAATAAGATTTACTTCGGTTATAATATCTTCTATTTTTATCAATTTATTGCTTCCCTCCCAAATGGTAATTGGTCTTTCGGTATTCGGGCGTACTGTAAGGCAAGGCACATTGAGAAATGTGGTCTCTTCTTGTATGCCTCCCGAATCGGTAAGGGCGAATTTGGCGTGTTTCACCAGATTCATAAACTGCAAGTAACTCAAAGGCTCTATAAGGAACAAATGCTCATATTTATTGACAGTTTCATGCAACCCAAAAGTCTGGATGTTTTTCCATGTCCTCGGATGAATGGGAAAAACCAATGGAATTTGTTCAGAGACTCTCCCCCAGATTTCAATTAATGTGGACAATAGAGCTTTATCGTCCACATTACCGGGTCTGTGAAAAGTTACAATGCCATAATTTCCCCTCATAAAATCTACATTCAAGGCTATTTGCCGTTCACTTCCAAGCCGCTTAAACCTTAACTCGGTTTTCGATGCTTTTTCTCGATTCGCCACCAGAGAGTCTATCATCAAGTTGCCCAACATAAATATTTTTTCCGTAGATACTCCCTCTTGTACTAGGTTTTCATCGGCATCTGTGCTGGTGGTAATAAACACATCGCTGATGGCATCGGTAACGAGGCGGTTTATCTCTTCGGGCATGGCCATATTGAACGACCGCAACCCTGCCTCGATGTGAAATACCGGGATATGTTGTTTTACTGCCGCCACAGCACCTGCGAGCGTGGAATTGGTATCGCCGTAGATCACAACCCCGTCGAAAGGCTCCGACAAAATAACCTCTTCTATGCCGGAGATCATCTTGGCTGTCTGTTCGCCATGCCTGCCCGAGCCGATGCCCAAATTATTGTCAGGTTGGGGTATCCCCAACTCGTCGAAAAACACCTGCGACATGGCGGCGTCGTAATGTTGTCCGGTGTGGAGAATTTTCTCCTTTACCCTGTCTTTAAAATCGCTTTTAACGGCTCTCGACAGTGCCGCCGCCTTTATAATCTGGGGACGGGCCCCTATTATGGTGAGAAGTTTAATCATTTAAACCTATATTGATAATCGGGATTTTCTTTCATTATTTTTTTGCTTTCGGGATAGTTTTCTACAAACCAAGTAAAGAAAGTGGTAACATTTATTTTATCTACCAACACTTTCTGACGACGATATGAAAATTCATCTTTTAAATTATGGATAGACAGAAGTTCGTTAAACTTTTTAACAAATTTTTTCGGATTATCTGTCGAAATGCCGTACGTTAACCCATATCTATATTCAAGCTCTTCCAGCACACTTATACGTCCGGCAAAGTCGCTGAATCGTAGAGATGGCACGCCTAACATAGCAGCTTCTACCGACATGCTTTGGCTATCAGAGATCAAAATGTCCGCATAAAACAAAACGTGATGAATATCATTAAGCCGTATTTTAAGTTTGTATGGGCTTAATTCTTCGTCTATCTCTGTCTCCGAGGTGATGTATATCTTATAACCTGCTTTCTTGGCCTGTGTTATTATGTCTTCTACTAACTTATAATTCAGTCCTTTGATGTTTATGTCGTGATGAGCCGATAATTGTGCTAGACGTATTAGGATATATTTTCCATGAATACCATATTTTTTTATAACGGATTCGTCGGGAGTAAAAATATTCGGATGGAGATAAGCGAGTTTCATGTATCCATCATATGATATCCTTTTCTTTTCATACGGTCCTGTATCGCACTCATTAGGAACCAGTATGCACGATGTAAATGGATATGTAAGCCTGGCTAGATTGCGAATAATGGCATAATCATCTTCGAGGACTGTAATAGACTTCTTTTTCAAAATAAATGCAGCCTGGGCGACCGAGGGGTCCGTTCCAATTAAAATATCAGCTTTAAAATACTTTACCTCTTTAATGACAGCTAATGTACGTTTAAAAGAAGCGATAAGAATAGACATTCTACTTTTGCCCCGTGGTGTTGATTGAATATTGGTATATTCTAATCCGTCCTCTTTGAGTAATTGTTCAAGAATATCTTTTGTTTTTATCAATATCTTAACCTTACAGCCATTTTTCATTAAAAGGAATATTGAATTCTTAAAAAAATGATACTGGGCTGGATGTCCTAAATAAATTAATATGCGTTTATTTTGCATAAGGGTTGTTTTCTTTTGTTCTTAAAATAGTTTTAGGCTTGGGGAATTTTTCATATCTCAACATTCTAATATTTTTTATAAATTCGTATTTGTCTTGTTGAAAAATCTTGGTTTTATCTTTCATTTCTGTTTCAACGGTTTTTTTGATTTGCGATGAAAGCCATCGTTGATAGTACAAGGTGTTGATATTTCGCTCCAACGTGCTTACAGCCCAGTTTTGTTCAGCGGTTTCTTTTAGATAGTATCGTTGTGCTTTTTTGTCGGACACTCTCATTATCAATCGAATATGAGATCATGTCAATTTAGCACAAGCGTGTGCCAAATCTTCCCAAATTGGGAATGTAAAATAAAACTGTCGATAATCACGTAAAGTACCCGAACTAAATCCTTTTCCGAGTTGCTCTTGTTCAACAATTCGTTTCCCAATAAGCCTCTATCATCGAATAAGCTGTTGCAGAATATGCTTTCAGCCTTGCTTGTTCGAGTATGGTTTTTTACATCTTCTATAAATCGATTATAACTCATTGTCTAAATTTCATTTTTTCACTTCACTACCTTTGAAATTACATATCTAAACTTTTCCGATTTTGGCACTTCTATTCTATCTACCATTTTTGCTTTCAACAAATTCGTATATTTCCACAATTCTTTTAGCTACCTGTTTATTGTCTAATCCCAATTCTGTAATTCGTTCACGTCCATTAGTTTTTTCTTTCTGTTTTGAAAAACTGATTGCTTCCGATAGTTTTGATGCAATTTCGGTTGCATTTCGTTCCGCAATAAAACAGCCTTCCGTTCCTTTAACCACGTCGGCCACATCTCCAACATCCACACTAACCACGGGCGTTCCGCATAACATCGCCTCTTTGATTACCATGGGCGATGCTTCGTGATGCGAAGTCATCAGTAAGCAATTGGAAGCGTTCATAAGCAGGTTGACTTCTTTCCGGTTATATCCTTTTAACTCAATAAGCTCACATTCCAGCAATAGATTACAAGCCTGCCGAGCCAATTCAGGATTTTTAATCGTATTATCGAAGTCACCGGCAAACAACACGTATTTCCCGTTTGCACCCCATCCCAGTAGTTTACGCGCCTCCTCTCTGGAAAGTACATTGAATTTGTCGAAGTCCACTCCACATGGTTGAACCATGGCATTCCTCCTATGATAGTTTGCCAATTTCAACAACTTATCGCTTACAAAAATGTTGTATCTCGACAGCCTCATAGAGAATTGGGACAGCGTAAGCAATAGACCTCCCGAATGGATATCGCTTCCATGATAGGTTGTTACTACCGGAACTTTTCGTTGTAAGTTGGCTAATAGTCCGGACAAACCATAGTGAGCATGTATGATATCCGGTTTGTACTCATTGATTTTTTTCAACAACCCTCGTCTGCAACGCAAATATCCGATCGTTCCTCTTCCTTCTATTCCTAAAAAATCAATTTCTATGGCTTGATTTTTTAGGGCATTTGCTTGTTCCAACACAAATGGAGAGAACTTGCCACTATTATAACTTGCTACTATCAATACTTTCATAATGTTTTTCGTGGATTTGTGATATAATTTCCTCTTCTAAGTATCTGATATTGCTCCATTCTATTTTTCATAAATTTAATCCTTATCCTATTTACAACTGTAGCCATGTATAATAATATATATATTACCGAAGCATAGCTTAAAAAGGAACGATGAGAGAAAATTAATGCAGCCATAAAAAATAGAAGCAGCCCATATTTCAGATCATTATTAATTGCAATTGAAAAAATCAAGAATAGGATAATCAAAAAACCTATAATACCGAATCTGAAAAAAATGCCTCTCCAATTTGTTGATTGAAAATCAATACTAGAAATAAAGTATCCTTTTCCAAACAATATTTCGGGACTCTTGATAAAGGAAACAAACATCTCTTTATTATCTTCGCGGGACCGTTGTTCTACCAATTCTATTACGCCTCTTTCAGTCTCGTTTTGCAAGACTCTGCGATAAGTAACTTCACGCAGAGCATCGCTTTTAATCAATAGACCGAAAATTAAAAGTAAAAAAACAATAAACGAGGGTTTCAGTATCTTACTTAAGAAAAATCTATCCGATAAGGCTCTATATAACAAACCTAAAGCCAAAATACCATAGAAGGCCGTAGAAAAGGTTAGTATACCTGTAATCAATAGTAGGACATTTTCTTTTTTTGAGAAATTGAATTTGTCCACGGCTAAGATTAATCCAATATAAATACCAAAGTGTCCAGGTTCTCCAAACACTCCTATAATACGCTCCACACCATACCCTCCTATGGGGAAAGAACCTCTATATAAACTAGCTGCAAAACCGTATATGCGATAAACATCCTCTGAATTTCCCCGAAAATCGGGAATATAAAGATAGTAGGGTAGCGGAAACCGGATAATGTTTAATATCCAAAATATCAATGCAAATATCGCAATCCAGACAAACAATCTCTTTAAGTAAGAATAAGCTTTAAAAACGATAAAATCTCTATAGGATAATACTATCAAAAAACATAGGAACCAGATAAAATGTCCTACTCGCATTTCGTGTATCACAGGAAGCGTAAAATAAACTATATATATTAACAGAGCAATACCTATCAATATTTTGTGTCTATCCATAAAGGGATCTTGTTTGGCATAATCCGGTAATTCAATTGTACAGACAATGGTGCTTATTAAGAATAGTATGTTCACGAAGCCATCAGGCATAATCCATGTAATATATGGATTCATTGCCATGAAGATCATCAAAGCCAAATTCAATGCACAGAGTCTTTCAATTTTCATAAATGGATAACAGATAGTCGTGAAACCGTTCTACCGTATGACTGGAAAGTGCAAAACAACGAGCTTTCTCGCCTTTTTCCTTTAAAGAATCTGCGCTCTCTTGGCTATAAGCGACAATAGCTTCCAATAACTGCTGTTCATCATCAATTAGCACACCAAAATCATTTTTCACAATTAAGTGAGTTAAGCCTACATTAGTCGCAATTATTGAATTTCCACATGCCATAGCTTCTAATAGCGATTGACTCGGATAATTCTCATCACGCTGTAAAGAAAGAAAAATCTTACTTTTTTTCAATTCCTTCTTTGGATTTGTGCTATAAGAAAGTGTAACCTTGCTTTGCCAGTGAAATTTGTCTATTCGTTCTCGTATTTCACTCTCAAACTCCCCACGTCCCAAAATCAATACTCGAAAAGAAGTCTTTTCTATAATACCGGGAATAACTTTTAATAATAAGTCTATTCCCTTGAAATCTAATAATCTACCAACAAAACAGATTGTGTTTTCTTTCATGTTGAAGTCTGGTTTTGTATGGTTATAATCTATAAAACTGCATGGCGAAGCAAAGACTCTATCGGTATTATCCGGAAAGCGATTAACAATTTTTTCTCGTATTCTGGTATCCAGACAATCTATTATATATCTTTCTTTCATAATTTGAGAAAAACGTTGAGAATAAAGCATATTCATTAACCCTTTTGATTCGGATGTTACAACCGAGTAAACCTTTTTTTCTGCCTGAACAAGATTACGAAATATTAGAGAGGTTGTTGTAGGGAAATGAACTATATCATACGATTTTCTATTACAGAACAATAAAACAATTGTTAAATAAATATAATCGATATATCTTGTAAATTTATTTTTCTTGTCCCATGCAAAACCATATTTAATCAATCTGTTTCCCGAAGAACATATAATGCCATGATCTAATCCATGCAGAAATGAACGACTTATAAGAACATCGTATTGATGGTCATTTTGAGACAAGATAAACTTGGCATATCCCAAAAAACGCTTTTCTACGCCTCCCCTGTTCTGGGTAATATGTGCTAATAAAATTCTCATTTATAATCTTATATATTACTTTATTGGTTAAAGAACACTGAGAATCCATTTTTTATATCCTGGTCATCCTTTTTCCTTAAAAATTATAATTATGAGTCCCCTCCGAAAAGTCTTTTTTGCCCAAATTCCTCTAAAAACGACTATTGATTTTCAACTAGTTGCAAACCCGTGAAATTGGTTTTTGGGGTTTTCGGAGCAGACTCAATTATGCATATATATACATTTGAAACCTTTATTTTAATATTTTTTCTATTTTTCTTGTTAACCGAATTATTTTTTCCTCAAGAGGTTTCTCTGATTTATAGTTTATGTGTGACACTGGATTCCTTTTTAAATAGCTATTTAACTCATCTTCGGTCCATTCCATTTTTTCTAAAAAAAAATTTGCATCACTTTGTAATGTTTCCAGAGTGTCATAGGGACTGTCTTTTAACTTCTCCAGAGCTATTTCTCTGTTTAACTGTCCACTAATAATCAGTGTGCTGTAATGAAGTCTTCTTTTATCGATCCCAAATTTTTCAGGTAAAATATAGCCCTGATAGAATCTTGTTAGGATTGATTCATAATGCTTATGTGAGTATATTTGATAGCCGTAATTAACGTGCATATTTTGCATAGCTTCTTCTTTATTGTAAGCCATATAGTCAAGAAGCGAGCACCATTTTATTCGTTTTATAAACTCATACCGAAAATAATCAAAGGAAGAAAAGTAAGGAAAAGTTTTGGTTTTAACTTTTCCGTTTTTTTTCAAAATATCAATGATATTTTTCTTGTCAAACTTATACCAATTCCATCCTTTTGGCATATATATTCCCTCAGTAGCTTGATTTGAACCACTCAATATATACTTTACTTTATGTTTTTTTGCACATACATAATTTACAGCAAGCATTGCATTATCATATAACAGTTCAATATCTATTACATCAGCATCAAAGAAAGCCTGTAGCATCTCATTATACTCTTTGGGGTCTATTGCGTATGTATAAAGATCTACATTAAGCTTGTTCACTAAATTAGATATGTTTTGCTTTGACAATTCAGAGTTCCATCCGTTATCCATATGAACAGCCAAAGGACGAAGCCCGAGTTTAACAGATTGAACCAGCATCCATGAACTATCTGCTCCTCCTGAAACACCAACTATGCAGTCATATTTCTTTCCTTTTCCTTCTTTTTTGATTTTTTCTACTATTTCATTTAAAGATTTGTCAGTATTGTCTCCTCTTTTTTGTGAACGTGTAATTAGACTTTCACAAAAATTGCATTCCCCTTTTTCATTAAAGGTGATATTAGGTGCACTTGTGTCCATAGCGCACCTTGTGCAACTTTGGTAATGTTCTTTCATCCGTAAATAATTATTTAGTTTATATATGTCTTTTTTTTCTTTTATAATATATATCCATGTATAGCATTGCTCCTTCCATTTTTAAAGTTAGTGATGTGCTTATATATATTGTTGCATACACAACACCTTGAAATAATATTTTGAATAAATTGCCTCCTCCAACATACGTGCCCAAAAAATAGACTGCCACTCCCACAAGAGTAGATAATAAGATAATCGGGAAGAGATTTTTTAGTTGTTCAATAAAACTATATCCAATATATTTCCCGCAAAAAGAAGAATCAATTGCCCAAAAAAGGAAACTCGCCAATGCAAAGCCCCACATTAATCCCATAATGCCAAAAAATGATCCGATAATAATGCAGAACAGTCCAACACCTCTTTTTGCAAGCTGTATATAGAAGAACGCCTTACCTTTTCCTATGGACTGTATAGCATTCATATTGTTTCCACTTGCTATCCGAAAAATGCCCGCAATGCTTAAAATTTGCAAAAGAGGATAAGCCTCTTCCCATTTATCACCTAATAGAAAGAGAACCACAGGTTTTGCTAAAATTATGAGAAGAATCATCAATGGTATAATTACATAGCTCATGGCCATTAAACTTTTTCTGATGCCTTGAGCCAGTTTTTCTTTTTGGTCTTGTAGCTTTGAATAGATAGGAAAAGCAACTGTATTGATGACACTAACCATGCCATTTGCAGGTATCTCTTGTATTTTACGTGCCTGCGTGTAATACCCTAATTGACCTAAAGAGAAGAATTTGCCAATGATAATGGGTTGTATCTCCGCATAAAGAACTTCTACAAATGTTGACAGGAACATAAAACCACCAAATCGGTATAGCCCCTTTACAGATTTGATAGAGAACTGTCTTGCCGGACGCCATCCGCTCCTTATCCACAAAATGAGGGAAAGAATTAATCCCGTAATAATCGTTTTATATACCAAACTCCATACACCATAATTATCCAAAGCCATGACAATGGCAACAATAACCCCAACAGAAGTGGCAATTAGGTTGTAAACTGTTATTTCTCTAAATTTTAGGGAGATACTTAATCGAGATATCTGTATAATGGAAAAAGCATTGAATATGAGTATTAGACCAATTACTCTTAACATGCTTGTTATTGCTTTTCCACTAAAGAAACTATCAATGATGGGAGCGGAAACAAAAAGCAATATATATAGCAAAACCGACATTAATAAATTTAAGTAAAAAACGCTTGAGAAATCATTCTGGTTAGCTTCTTTTTTTTGAATGAGAGACATGGAAAATCCACCATCGACAAAGATATTGGCAAACGATACGAAAACCATCATGATTCCGATTGTTCCAAAATCATCCGGCATAAGCAGTCTGGCTAAAATAATATTGGAAACAAATGAAATAATCATTGTTCCAAATTTATTGAAAGCAGTCCATGCCACTCCTGTAATGGCCTTTTGTCGTAATGATTTATCCATGCTTTATTAACTCTTATTGAAAATCTTCATCATTTTATTGTGATTGATTTTTATATCTCCTACCCGCTCCGTTTCCCTTTGAGGACTATGTTGCGGACCGCTTTCCAGAAATATTGCCAATCGGTGCGAACCGGATTTTTTAAATATGCCGTTAAGTATCTCCGCTCGCTTTCCTGAATCTCCTCCAATGTTTTCGGCATATCGGCATAAAAGGGTGGCAATAGCCCCGGTTTCGTCTTTATGCGCAACTCCTGCAACTCCTTGTCGTAAAGATGGAAATAATGGCTGCTGAGCGGACGCACCCCCACCAGCTTCAGGTCGCCCTTGACCCAGTTGATAAGCATGGGCAACTCGTCCAACCACGTCTTGCGCAGGAAACGCCCCGCGGGAGTCACCCGATAGTCATAGGCAATCTTTCCCCCGGCGGACAATCCTTCTTGCCGATAGATGTAGGATTGCAGATACTCGGAGTAGGCGTGCATGGTGCGGAACTTGTAAACACCGATAATCTCTCCCCCCTTGCCGTGCCGGCGAAGCCGGATCAACGGCCCGGTGGAGGGTTTGTCGTCACGGATGGGGGCTTTTATCTTGGAGGCGATCGCGTAAAACCGCCCGTTGCTTACTTCTTCGTATAGCACATCGAATCCCGCCCGATAGAGCCTTCCCAATACCTCCACACGGGTGAGTGCCCGCAGTTTGCCGCCCGTCGTCCAAAAGTAAAACCCCCGGGTAAGCGACAGCTTGGGAGAGAGACGGTGCCAACAATAATCCAACGCGTAAAGCAGGTGGTTGATAACCGGGGGGCTCTGACGCAAGACTTTTTCACGACGCAACGCGGCCGTCACGCAATGGCAGGCGATAAAGCCTCCCTCGGGCAGACAGTAGTTGGTGTAGGAAAAAAGCGTGTTGATATGCCTGATCCTGTTCAGTGAGCGCAAATGAACAACCAGACGCGGTGATCTTATTTTGTGGGCGAGTATATTTTCCGGATCGGAGGTGTCAATCAAGAGTGTATTTTCAGAGAAAGCATTCTTGTTCTCTTTTAGCCGGCGAACGATGTCTTCACCATCCGCTGACACTTTACGGGCAAGGGTAAATAAACAGTCAATATCTTTATCCCAAACGGTATTCTGCAAACCGTCTCCCGACTTAAGCCCTATCTCGGTAACATCGTTTAAAGGAGGTTCCTCATAAAAATAAGGGATTTTCCGATAGACCAGCTTCCGGAGAAGGCCGTAGAGCCCCCATTCCAGAAGCACAATGATTCCCGTGGCAAGCAGGATGGAGTGGTCGAACTCGTAGCCGGGCACGCATCTCCGGTAAAGCAAAAAGAGGAACAACCCCGACAGGACGCCTTGCAGGAATATTCCCGACAACGCATAGCGTATCCGCTTATACGAATCGAATTGCAGTTTCCGGGTGATTACCCCAAAAATTACCCAGAGAAAAGCGGACATCACCAGCCAGTACCACCGGGGCAAATCGCCGAAATAGCGGGCAAACCAAAACGCGAACAGGGCGATGAGAAAATCACACAGCGCGATGACAACCTCCCTGCGTGAAAAAGATTTCATCCCTTGGTGCTTATAAGATGACATACTTTTTCGATATCTTCTTCGGAGATATACGGGTGCAGGGGTAATGAGAGTACGGTATCGCACAGTCTCACAGCCACGGGGCAGCTTCCGGCAGGCAGGTTGAGGCTCTTGTATGCCGTTTGTCTATGCATGGGTGTGGGATAGTAAATCATGGAGGGAACGCCGTTTTCCTTTAACCGGAGTTGAAGCGCGTCGCGTTCTTCCTTACTGTTGAGCCGTATGGTGTATTGCGCCCAACTGGAATAGTATCCCTCGGGAATAACGGGAGTATGGACGATTCCCCGAAGGTTCGCCGTATAGAGGCTGGCCGCCCGGTTGATGTCGGTTAATTCATGTTCGCGGAAAGCTTTAAACTTGACTTGCAGGATGGCTGCCTGAAGGGTGTCGAGACGCGAATTCATGCCGATGCGCACGTTGTCGTATTTGTAAGATCCTTTACCGTGTACACGGAGCGAATCCATCTTGGCCGCCCACTCGTCATTGTCGGTGAAAACAGCGCCGCCGTCGCCGTAACATCCCAACGGCTTGGCGGGGAAGAACGAGGTGGTGGAAATATCGCCGAAGCTGCATGCGCGCTTGCCACCGATTGCTCCCCCAAAGCCTTGGGCCCCGTCTTCGAGAATAAGCAAGCCGTATTTGCCGGCAATCTTCCGGATGGCGGCATAGTCGGCAGGCAACCCAAACAGATCGACCGTGATAATCGCTTTCGGAGTGAGCATGCCCTCCCCGGCGGTCTTCTCGACGGCCCTCTCCAAATCGGCCGCGTCCATATTAAAGGTTCCGGCATCCACATCCACAAAAACGGGCGTCGCCCCTTCGAGGGAGATAACTTCCGCCGAGGCAAAAAAGGTGAAATCCGGCACAAACACGGCGTCGCCCTTGCCCACATCCCATGCCTTGAGGCCCAGGGTGAGGGCGTCAGTGCCGTTGCCGCAAGTGACGCAATGCTTTACGCCAACATATTCCGCTAACGAGGCTTCAAGTTCTTTTACGGGTTTTCCCATGATGTAGCCACCCGACGCAACGGTGCTTATCATCGCTTTGTCCAGCTCGGGCTTCAGTACTTGATACTGCTTTACTAAATCTCTGAATTGCATTTTATTCCATTTCAATTAATCCGCTCTCTGTCGCTTGATACGTTTTTCCACACTTCCCGCAAATCAGGTCATCCGGCAAACGTTGTCCACATTCACACACCCAGCCGATCCGGCGGGCGGGGACACCGGCCATCAGCGCATGATCGGGCACGTCGCTGACAACGACCGCACCCGCGGCCACAAGGGCGCTACGTCCTACCGTATGTCCGCAAACAACCGTGGAGTTGGCGCCTAACGAAGCCCCGGCCTTGATCAGTGTCTTGGCATAGACGCCGTGGACGGGATAGTGCGCGCGGGGGGTGAGCACATTGGTGAAAACACAGGAAGGGCCGCAGAAGACGTTATCCTCCAACTCCACCCCCTCGTAAACGGAAACGTTGTTCTGAATCCGCACGCCGTTGCCTATCCGTACATTGTTGGCAATGTTCACGTTCTGTCCCAGCGAACAGTCGGACCCGATAACGGCTCCCTTCTGTATATGGGAGAAGTGCCATATCTTGGTGTTTTTCCCCACCGTGGCACCCTCATCGACATAACTGCTGGGGTGCACGAAATAATCAGGAGTTGTTTTCATTGCTTTTCGATAATTTGGTGCACGGTTTCCAATACCTTGACTACTTCGTAGCCGGCTTGTCCGTCGTTGATGCCGATGGTGGAGTCGAGGTGCTCCACAAAATAGGCCAGTTCCTCGGTCAACGGTTGTTTCTTTTCATACGCGATGATTTCATCGGGCGCTTCCACTTTCACGGGAATGCCGTTTTTCATGTCGATCCGTTTGTTGTAGAAGTGTATCTCCTTCTCTGGCGTGGCATCGTCGAACGCAATCATCCCTTTGCTCCCAACCACCACCAACAATTGCTGCTTGTAAGGATGCAGCCAGGAGACGAATATGTGCGCGTGCACGTTGTGGGGATATTCTAGCAGGGTGAGCGTGCTGTCATACACGCTATCTTGCAGGAACTTGCTGCCCTTGGCCTTGATTCCGACGGCTGAATTGCCTGTCAGGTAATCCAGTATGGATATGTCGTGCGGGGCAAAGGAAGAGAAAACGCTTTCTTCCGTGCGCACCGTGCCGAGGTTTAGGCGGCAGGAGTAGAGGTAGAACAGTTTTCCCAACTTGCCGCTATCGATGATCTCTTTTATTTTCCGGTAGGCCGGATGAAACAGCAAAACGTGTCCCACCATGAGGCGGGCGCCACTCTCCCCGGCCAGCCTGACCAATTCGGCGGATTCTGCCGAGGTGAGGGTCATCGGTTTCTCCATCAGTACGTTCAAACCGCGTTGAAGCAGTTTCACCCCCACCGGATAATGCATTTCGGCGGGAAGTGCTACCGTGTATCCGTCGTAACGCGCCCTGATGGCCTCATCAATGCCGCTATATCCTTCTATGCCGGGGTATTGTTCAAGCAACAACGTTAACCTCTCGGCATCAGCCTCAACAATGGCGCCCAGGTGCCCGAGGGAGGCCAGGGTGCGTATGTGATTTTGACCCCAACGGCCACCCCCAATTACACATATTCTTTTTTTCATGTTTTACAGTACTTCGATATTGTCTCGTTCTTTGATTGCTTTCATCACATTTTTAGTATCGAAAATGGCGGAGGCGTGGCGTTGCACCAGTGCATAGTCGACAGGGGTGTGAGCCGTTGTGATCAGCACCAAGTCAACCGAGCGTAGCAGCTCGGATGTTAATGCTCGCTCGCCTTGGCGCACCGCACCGTTTTGTTTATAAGCCGGGATGAAAGGGTCAAAAAAAGAGACTTCACACCCCGATTTTTCTAACTGGTCGATGACCTTGAGGGCGGGGCTCTCGCGGTAATCGTCAATATCCTGTTTATAAGCTACGCCTAATACCAGCACACGTGAACCGTTGAGCGCTTTTTGGTGACGATTGAGAATCCGTACACAGCGTTCGACGGTGTACTCGGGCATTCGATCGTTAATCATCATGGAGGCCTCGATCATTGAGGTGTGGAAGCCGTATTCACGGGCTTTCCAACTGAGGTAGTAGGGATCTAACGGAATACAATGCCCCCCTAATCCGGGACCGGGATAAAAAGGGGTGAACCCGAAAGGCTTGGTCTTGGCCGCTTCTATGACCTCCCAAAGATTGATTCCCATGCGATCGCAGAGGATGGCCAGTTCGTTGATGAGCCCAATGTTGATATTGCGGTAGGTGTTTTCTAAAATCTTGGTCATCTCGGCCACGGAGGGAGACGAAACGATGTGCACATTATCGTCGAGTACGGCACTGTACACGGCCGCAATCACCTCGCGGGCGTCATCTCCGTAAGCTCCTACCACTTTCGGTGTATTTTTGGTTTTATAAATAAGATTACCGGGATCGACACGTTCGGGAGAAAAACCGAGATAGAAATTCTCGCCGCACTTCAATCCTGACCCCGCTTCGAGAACAGGCTTCAGAAGCTCTTCCGTAGTGCCCGGGTAGGTGGTGGACTCCAATACAACCATAGTGCCGGGCTTTAAGTAAGCGGCGATGGCCTTGGCTGAACTCTCTACATAGCTGATGTCGGGTTGCTGATGGGCGTCGAGCGGCGTGGGTACGCAAATAGCGATGAAATCGACCTCGCCGACAAAAGAAAAATCCGTAGTGGCGGAAAGGATACCTTCCTGTACCAGTTGTTTTAATTCACTGTCAACCACATCCCCTATATAGTTGTATCCATTATTGACCATGTCCACCTTTTCCGGTTGCACGTCAAAACCGATGGTCCTGAATCCGGCTTTCGCTTTCTCAACAGCAAGAGGTAGTCCGACATAGCCTAAACCCACAACGCCTACAACTATTTTTCTCTCCGCGATGCGAGACAGCAGTTCTTCTTTTGAATTTCTTTTTTCAATCATGAAGATTATTTTTATAAAGGGGTATACAGTTGTTTGAAAGGATGAGAGCATCTTGCATGGAATGGGGCCATTCCACACTTTTGGGCATACTTCTTCCTCCTTGGAAAAAATTTACCGACTTTTTCCAATCTTTTGATGCCCTCGCAATAGGGCTTTGTACGTTAATAAATGTTAACGGGGGGGAGGGTAGAGGCTATATTTTTCCCGGAAGGAACGGACGTTCCTATTAAAATATGTGGATAATATATCTTCTTATCTCTACCTGGCATGACAGTCTATCACCTTAGTGTAAAGAAAGTATATGTGTTAACTGTAGAATTACTTGCTTTCTTGCCAGCAAAGATAGTTATTTTTCTTTAATAAAAAACAAGAAAATTATAACAAGATTAGCGGGAAAATGTTTTTTTATTTATTCTGTTTTTACTTGCTTTTGAATTTTGTCCGGCAAGGTGTTCTGAAATATAAAAATGGTGGAGTGACGGATCGTGATAGTGGCATACAAATAAAAACGGGAGCTTTCAAACAAGCGCCCGTTTTTTTGATTAGAGTTTAATCTAAAAGTAGAGTGTTATATTGTTCGTTAATCTCCTGGCCTTACTTTCCCGATTCCTCCCTTGCTGATGTTTTTGGTGCGTGGGTTGCCGTAGTAAGTGACATTCCCGATTCCGTCTGTATTGATGTCCACCGATTCTGTAGCGTGGCACGAAACATTTCCCACACCATCCGATTCGATTCGCACACGAGCGGCTTTCAGGTTTTCAAGCTTTACATTTCCCACGCCTTTTGATACGACAGATACCGAAGTGGCCGATCCCTTTATTTCTATATTCCCTACCCCTTCAGAAGTAATGTCGATATTGCCGGAGGTAAAATGTTGAGCAGCGATGTTTCCCACGCCCGTGGAGACAATCTTGAATTGAGGTGTATCCAGGGTCCCTTTCAATTCAATGTTTCCCACGCCGTTTGATTCAATAAAATTGAGGGAGGGTGAACTTATCCTGATGACCAGTTTTCCGGATCGCCGGTTGCCGAATAGCCTTTTTAGGTTTTTCTTCATCGATAGGTTGAGTTGGCTGTTTTGTACGGTTACCACCAAGTTGTTAACCATCTCTTCGTTGCCTTCGGCGCTTACACTGTAATGGGAAGACGGAGTGTATTCTATGTTGCCGACCGTGTTTGATACCATGGCGGAAAATGCCGTCACATCGTAATTTCTGTTCGTGATACGGTTGCTTTGAGCACATGCGTTGTTCGCAAAGAGCACAAAGGAGAAAATCAATAGATTTGTAAATACGAGATGTTTCATAATGGGAGTCATTAATGTTTACATATAAGACGTTCGGTTTTCAGTTTCGGTTACAAGAAATCATTTTTTTAACAATTCCAGTATCTTTAGGCGAAAAGCATATTCGTATTTTGCCTGCGCCTGATCGGATAATGTTTGTGTGAGGTTGCTTTTCGCTTGAAAAAGTTCGTAGGAGTTAGCGCGTCCGTTATCAAATTTCTCTTGTGCGAAACGGAACGCTTCCTGTCCCGATATTTCTGATTTTTGCGTTGCTTTCCATTTGCTTTGAGCACCTAAGGCGTTGTGGTACGCCTGCTCAATGCGTTTGCGGAGATCGATTTTCACTTTATCTATCTCCAACCGGTTGTTTTCTGCGGCAAGTTCTGCCGTGCGGATACTGTTTTTTGTCTGGAATTTATTGAAGATAGGGATTCGCAGGCTGAACCCGAGCGAATTGCTCATGTTGTTCCGGATTTGAGTGTGAAACGGATCGTTCGAGCGTCCGCTCATGTTGTAGTATCCGGTTCCGAAGTTAGCGCCGAAAGAGAGTGAGGGGTAGAGTTGCGACTTAGCCATCAATACTTCTTTTTCGCTACTTTGAAGCCGGTATTCAGCTGCTTTGATTTCGGGACGGGTAAGCAACGCAGTTTGAAAAATATCGGAGGTTGAGAGTAGTACTCCTTCACTGAGAATTGACTCCACCGATGGTGCCGAGACATTAAAATCTGAAAAATCCTCCAGTTCCATAATCTGGGCCAGATCAAGCAACGCCAGCTTGAGGTTGCTTTCTGCCTGGACCCTGTTCTGTTCTTCTCGGGCACGCTGGGCTTCCAGTTCATAAATCTCGCCATGAGCCATCTTGCCACTCTTGATCAGTTCCTTCCGGCGATTCATATTGGAGTCCGTCAATTGAATTTGTTCGCTGGCAATCTGCAACAGCTCCTTTTGCAGCAGCACCTGTAGAAAAGCGGTCGCCACGCTCATTTCTATTTCGTCTTTAAACTTCTCCAGATCGGCTTCGGCAGCACTTAAATCGGCGCGTTTAGCATCGATATTGTGTTTCATCCGCAATCCGTCAAACAACGTAATGTCCGCGCCCACTCCAAACGAGCTCTGAGATGAGTTGGTGTTTTGATAGGTATTGTCAAGTCCTATAGATCGGCCAAAAACAAAGTTTTGTCCTGCGGATGCGTTTACACTGGGTAACAGATCGTTTCTTGCTTGTGAGTATGCGATTTGGCGCTGTGCCTTGCTCAGCTCTTGCTGCTTGATGTTTCTGTTGTTTTGCAAGGCAATATTGATGCACTCTTCAAGCGTATATTGCTGCGCTTGGGCCATCGTTGACAAACAACAAAAAATAGCGATAATGGTAAATGTCCTCATACTTCTTATTTCTTCGTTTCAATGATCTCATTGCCACGTACCTTATCATTCATTTTCAACCCTTCAAGGATTTCAATATTGATCCCATCAGAAAGGCCCGCTTTTACGTACTTGCGGTCAAATTCCTGTGGCTTCTCGCTTTTTACGGTATACACAAACGCCGAATCATTGCTGAACTCAACACAGCTCTCGGAAATGGAAAGCACACTGTCGCGACGGTCGAGGATGATATCGGCGTTGGCGCTGTATCCGGCACGGATAAAGACATCCGCCGGCATCTCCATGGCGGCTTTCATCTCAAAAAGGATAGCTCCGCTCTCTTCCACGCCTTTGGGAGAAACATATTCCAGTTTTGCCGGAATTTTCTTGTCCTGAATGGCTCCGATGGTGATTTCCATAGGCATATTCACAGACAGTTTTCCCACCTCGGTTTCGTCAATCTTTCCTACGAAAAGCATATCGCTCAGGTTGGCAACGGATGCGATGGTAGTGCCGTCGTTGAAGTTGTTGGACTGTATAACCGAGTTTCCTACCTTCACAGGAACATCAAGGATTGTTCCGCTCACGGTGGCACGAACGAGGGTATTGCTGTACTTGGCCGAGCTTTTGGTAATTCCCGTACGTACCAGGCTTAGGTTGTCGGTGGCTGCCCGAAGCTCTTCCTGATCGTTTCTGTACTGAAGTTGTACCTTCTCGAATTCTTCTTTCGAAATTACTTGATTTTCGTACAGTTTCCGGTCACGCTCGTAGTTGCTCCGGCTTTGATCGGCGGACAGTTGAGCTCTTTCAACGCGCGATTCAGCACCGCTCAGGTTGACCATGTCAGGAATCACCTGTATTTTGGCGATAACATCGCCGGCAACCACTTTCTCGCCCGCCTCTTTGTAAATCTCCGAGATAATACCAGACATTTGCGGTTTAATGAGAATCTCATTTCGCGGCTGTACCTTTCCGGTTGCTACCGTTCGTTTCTCGATATTGTTTTTAGTAACGGTTTCAATCCGGTACGTTTTTATTTTTGGGCGCGATTTTTGATATAAAAATACAAACGTCCAGATTACCAATAGTCCCAGGAGAACTAAACCGGCGATTTTAAGTACTTTTTTCATTTGAGTTATCGTTTGATATTTAAAGTTTGATGTTTAATTTAACACATTTATTCTTCCCGGATTGCCTCAATAGGTCTGATCATTATCGCGCGCTGGGCAGGGATAAATCCTGCAAAAGTGCCGATGACCAGCAATATCGTTAGCGAGCCTACTGCCATGCCGAATCCGATCTGAGGATCTTTGAAAAACTGATCGCCCTGACTTAGTGCAACCCCAATTGCGGACAACAGTCCGACCCCCAGCACGATTCCTCCGATCCCGGCCAGGACGGTAAGCACTATACTTTCCGTCAGCACTTGCCCGATAATGTTTGACGGCGTTGCACCCAATGCCCGACGAATGCCGATCTCTTTTGTCCGTTCCCGAACGGTGACGAGCATGATGTTGCTTACACCGATAGCGCCGGCAAGCAATGTTCCCAGTCCCACAATCCAGATGAGCGCGTTGATACCGATAAACAGGTTATTGAACATCGTAAACTGATCTTCAATATTCACCGAACCGATGGCATCCTTGTCATCGGGACTGATTTGGTGGACACTCCTGAGCGTTTCTTTAATTTTATTTTCCACCACTTTTACTTTTACTCCCGGCCGGGAGGTCGCCCCGAGAAAATGGATGATGTTGCCTTGATTAAATGCTTTTTGCATGGTGCTGAAAGGCAGGATGACCGATTCATCGGTTGAGCCACCAATGCTTGCATTGGCCATTCTACGGGCCACGCCGATAACCTGAAAATAAATACCGTTCACCTTTACCAGTTTTCCAATGGCGTCTTCTCCGGTTTGAAACAACACTTCGTAAACACGTTCACCGATAATGCATACCTTGCGGTTTTCGGCAATATCTATATCGTTGATAAATCTTCCGCTGATTATTTTACTTTTTTCAATCAGGTCGTATTCGGGGTAGCACCCTTTTACCTGGTACGATCCGCCTTTTTCCCCACGAACCACATTCTTATCGTTAGAACCGCCAAAGAGCATGGGCGAGAGGTGTTGCAACTCAGGTACTTTGCTGCGGATGATTTCCACATCGCTATTCAACATGTCCCACCGACGTCCCTTGCGGAACCCCTTGTACGCTTCCGATGTGTTTTGTGTCCAGAAAAAGCAGGAGTTGCCTGCAAACCCTTCTACCTGGGAGGAGATGCCTTTACTCAACGCGTTTCCCGCTCCAACCATCAATACCAGCATAAACATCCCCCAGAATACCCCGAATGCCGTGAGGAAACTGCGCGATTTGTTGTGGGTAATGGTTACCCATATCTCGTACCAGCGGTCGAGGTCGAATAAAGCCCCGCCCAATCGCCTCCAAAGGGAAGTTTTGGTTACACGAATACCGTTATCTTTTTGCAATTTGTTATTCATTTTTTTCTTTGACGAGTTTCAGCAATCATTCCTGGCGCATGGCTTCAATCGGTTTTATTCTGACCGCTTTTCGGGCAGGCAGGTATCCGGCAACGATGCCCGCGATAATAAGGACAACGGTAGCGAAAATGGCATATCCCATGTTGACTGTGGGGTTTTTAAAAACCGACATCTGGACTTCGTCGGTAACGGGTTGTCCGTTGGCGGACTGTTCCATTACGAAGTTTATCAGCTCGGTTAACCCGACCCCCAGGATCATCCCGATATATCCGAAAATAGCCGTAATGATCAGCGATTCCAGAATGATGGTTTTCAGTATAGACAACGGTGATGCGCCTATAGCTTTCCGGATTCCGATCTCCCTTGTCCGCTCTTTGACGGAGACCAGCATGATATTGCTTACTCCGACAATGCCTGCAATTAGGGTGAGGATCCCGATGATGCTGACAAACAAAGTGATTCCTCCAAAAATCTTTTGCGTTTCAATATATTCGGCTTGTGAGTTGTTTACCCACAGAGCCTGCCTGTCCTCCGGATTGAAATTAAGGCTTCTTCCCAGCAAGCTACGTAGGGATTTATCGAAACGGTCATTTTCTTCTTTCGTTTCCAGTCCGTCCACGGTGAACGTAATCTGATTGAACTTCTTGTCCGGATTAAAAATAGCCTGTGCCGTTGAGAACGGAATGTAGGCGGTTGGCGTTCCCCAACGTTCTTTTTTGGTGTTTATGCCAACAACTTTAAACATCAGTTCCCCTACCTTCACATAGTTTCCCAACGCCTTTTCTCCTTTGAAGAGCGTTTCGGCAATTTTATTGTCTAGGATAATTATTTTGTTGGTCTCTTTTACATCCAGGCCGTTGATAAAACGCCCATCGCCGGGTTTAATCACCAGCCTTTCTATTTCCCGGTAATCGGGCATTACGCCGCGTACGTTGTATGAGCCATATTCCGGACCGAAGGAGATGGTTTGTGTCCTGTCTACACGTGCAGCAATAAGACGGCTTTCGTTTACATCGGTTCTGATAAGGTCTACTTCTTTGTTTGCAAACTGCAGGTTTCGCCCCGATTTAAGCCCGTTGTGTGCCATGGATGTTGTCCCTGACCAGAGTGTTATGCGGTTTACAGCCCTGTCGCTGAAGTTTTCCATGACCCCGTTTTTCAATCCGTTCCCTGCACCCAACAAAACAATGAGGATGAAGATTCCCCAAGAAACCGAAAGTCCGGTGAGCGCCGTACGTAGCTTATTTTTACGCAGGGTCTGAAGTATTTCCTGAAGGTGGTCGTTCATATTTGTTACGAGTTGAGAGTGTAAAAACGGTGCGCGCCGTCTTTACGAATTTCCGATTCAATTTCCCCGTCTTTTAGCCGGATAATCCGATTGGTGACATCGGCGACTGACTGTTCATGAGTGACAATGATGGTGGTGATGCCCTGTCTGTTTAAATCGGAAAGGACATCCATTACTTCAACGGTGGTTTGGCTGTCGAGAGCGCCAGTAGGTTCGTCGGCAAGGATCACTTTTGGATTCGATATCATAGCGCGTGCAATGGCAACCCGTTGTTTCTGCCCACCCGATAATTCGCCGGGCAAGTGGTGTGCCCAGTTTTTTAACCCCATCCTATCGAGGTGTTCCATTGCGATAATGTTTCGCTTTTTCCGGCTGACATTTTTGTAGTAGAGAGGGAGAGCCACGTTTTCCAATGCGTTTTTGAAGTTGATCAGGTTGAACGATTGAAACACGAATCCTATCAGCTCGTTGCGGTATTTGGCTGCTTGTGTCTCGGTCAGGTTTCTGATCAGGGTACCGTTAAGGCGATATTCGCCCGAATCGTAACTGTCCAGGATTCCCATTAAATTTAATAATGTGGATTTCCCGGAACCGGAGGCTCCCATAATTGAGACGTATTCACCGGACTCAATCTCCAGATCGATATCTTTAAGGGCATGCAGAGAAATGGCTTCGGTGTGGTACGATTTGTTTATTTTTTTGAGTTTAATCATGAAGAGAATCTAATTAAATTGAAGTATTCTAATTGAATTCGGATACAACTATTCTATCAATGGAACAAAATTAATGCTTTGAATAATACTATGCAATACATAATACTAGTAAAGTTATAAAAATTATGAATAATTAACTATCTTAACGTATAACTCATGCCTCCCGTCAGCCAGAATCCCGGTTGCGGAATATTCCCAAAATCCACATGCGTGGTGTTGAAAATGTTATTGGCATTAACAAAAATGTTTATGTTGTGTAAAGCGTAATTGGCTTTGACATCCACTAATCCGAACGGTTGGTAGGCTGTTGGCTGCTCTTCTTTTATCTCGGTGATGTACTTTAAATAATTTCCGGCGCGGTCCTGCCAACGCAGGTTCCAAGATAGCGAGAGATTTTTAACAATCCGGTGTTGCACGCCAACGGTAAATTTGTGCCGCAAATAGTTAAACACATACGCCGAAACGGGGTTGTTCTGGCGGGCCTCGTCGCTTTTTTGCGACATATATTGATAGCCTATTTGTATGGACTGCAGAGGTTGTTGTTCGCCCAGCCATTGATGCATATTTACAGTGGCATCCCAACCTGCTCCGTAAGTGCCGAGGGAGGCAAGGTTTTGAGCATGGTAAAATCCATCCAGGGGGTTTAATATCCAGTCGATAAGATTATCCCCTTTGGTGTAAAAAACATTCAGGTTAGCGGTTAAAACACTGTTTTTGTATCGCCATCCAATTTCTACGGATTGTGAGTATTCGGGTGTTAATCCAGCAAAACCACGGTGTTTTCCTGCCTTGTAGTATAAGTCAGTAAAGGTAGGCATGCGTGTGGATTTGCTCCAAGACGCGTAAAGGCTCACGGCATCGTTTGTACGATAAGATACGTTTATTGCGGGATAAAAACCATTGGCTTTAAGTGTGTCGGCAAGGGCGGTGTTGTAGTTATAAAGCCCTCCTACGGAGAGTGTGAGTTTATCGAAAACAAAGTTGTGTTCGACAAAAAAGCTGATGTTCGAGCGGTTATCCCATTTGTCGTAATTACCGGATTTTTGACGCATCAAACGACCCAGGTTGCTGCTCAAGATGCCTTCGTTGCGGAATTCGCCTCCGAAACTTGTTATACCCAGATCCGAAGCATATTGCATGTTCAAGTTAAGGCCATAAACATCGCTGCGGTGGTAGTTGGGTGTTGTGTACCACGATGGTATGTCGGTTGTCCCGGGCCTGAACAAATGATACACATCGTAATGCCTGCTCCAATACAACTGCGGAATAAATTTAAGTTTTCCACCCGTTTCGCCTTTTACCGATGCGAATACTCCACGTGTGTCGTCGTATTGTTGAGGGTATGCGGCCGTGTAAAACGTGTTGGCACCGTATTTTTTATCGTTCACTCCCGCCTGGACGTCGATTGTGGAGTTGTCGAAGTTGAACCGGCTTTGCCACAGTAGGTTGACGATGTCGTAGTCGCTGTTTTTGATATATCCGCCGGAGTGTTTGTAGCCTGCCGACAAACGGTGTACGGAATTGGCCGTCTTGTATGCCCCCCGTGCTTCCGCGCCGAAAAGCCCGTGCATTCCACCTTCCGTTTTGAAGAAAGCGTTTGAGTGGGTGTCTTTCTTTGTAATGATGTTTACTCCACCTGAAAATGCGCCGGCGCCGAAAATCAACGATGATGGGCCTTGAACAATTTCTATACGCTCAATATCGGAAAGGTTGATGGGAATGTCGAAACTGTAATGTCCGGTCTGGGGATTGGTAAGGTTAACACCGTTAAGTAAAATGGCGGCCTGGTCGAATGAGCCACCCCGGAGGGATATGTCCGCCTGTACGCCGTGCGGTCCGCGTTGCAGGATATCTACGCCTGCTACGTAATTGAGAAGGTCTTCGGTGCTTCTGACGGGCGCCCGCTCAATCTCCTTGCTCGTGATTACGGTTACCAGTTTGGCTGCCATATTCAGTGGCAGTGGGGCTTTTGAAGCGGTAACCACCACTTCATCCAGTTCTTTTACGGGAATGGTGTCCGGTTTTGCCTGAATACCTGTCTTTTCCGTAGGATTTACCGATGCGGCGTGGGCACTTAATAATGCACAACCCGAAAGTACACCGATGGTGACGGATTTGTGAATACTGTTGAAAACGCTGTACGATCTTCGGGCAAATCGTTTAAAACGAAACGTTTTCCGGTCTGAAAATTGTTTTTGTCTGTTCATTTTATAAAATTTTAGAAATGAAGCGACAAAGATAGTGCATTTTATTCGTCCGTGCCTTTTTGCATGGGGACAAAAATGAAATCGCCGTGTTCGGATTCCCTGAATTTATCGTTGCTTATGCGTTTTATAACCGTCATTCTTTGTCCTTGCCGGCCGCCTATGGGTGCCACCATCCAACCACCTATTTTGAGCTGATTCAACAGTTTTTCAGGGGTTTTTTCAGGAGCTGCCGTAACCAATATTTTGTCAAAAGGTGCATGTTGAGGTAGCCCCTCGAAACCATCACCGAAGAATAAACGGGGATAATAACCCAGCTTATTGAGTGTTTCTTTCGCTTGAAGGTGTAACTCCTGATAACGCTCTATGCTGTAAACATCAGCACCCATTTCACACAGTACGGCTGCCTGATATCCGCTTCCTGTACCAATCTCCAGTACCTTTTCGCCTGGTTTCAGCTGTAGCAGTTCCGTCTGAAAGGCTACCGTGTAAGGTTGGGAAATGGTCTGCCCTTTTTCGATAGGCAGTGGACGGTCGAGATAGGCATATTCCGCTAAACGTTCATCAATGAAAAGGTGTCTGGGAACATTACCGATGGCAGCTAAAACCCGCTTATCGGAAATGCCTTTTCTTTTAAGTCCTTCGGCAAGTTTTCTTGCTTCATTGTTGGGGTGTTGAGATGTGTCCATTACACGATTTTCGGTTTTTTCACTTTGTTTTTTTTGAGGTTGCCCACAAGCGACTGATCCTGCACAGCAAAAGCCAATTAAAATAAAGGACAGGTCTTTTTTTATCCTTGTTTTCATGTATTTTCCTCCTTTTCTTCTGAGATCAAAGATAGTGATTTTCTGTATTTTATACTAAATTTTGCCGGTATTATGCTTCAATTGAAATAAAAATTGTAAATTCGCTCCATTAATTTATCCTGCAAAGTATGAGAAAAGTAATTTCTTTGTTCCTTTTATGGATATTTTCAACATTATGTTTTATGGCTCAGCAAAGCGGTATGCAACACATTATAGAACAGGTCAGGGAAAAACATGTGCCCGATGATGCCGTTGGTGAAAAATGTTGGGGAGTGATCTACAATTCGGTAGAAAAAATGCACTCCGGCAGTTCCCATGGCAGTGAGACTGTATCGGAAGTTTTGCTGGGGATGCCAGTCAGGCTCCTGGATAAAAAGGGTGGTTGGCGACGCGTGCAGGCACCGGACGGATACGTCGGATGGGTTTCTGATGCTGTAAGAACAATGA
>ENA-UOOR01001571-UOOR01001571.1-fermentation-metagenome-genome-assembly--contig:-NODE-1571-length-26326-cov-2.987667_pt1 | contig 26326 bp, 28 predicted proteins | sample MGYA00245780_ERZ724029 | MGnify/ENA primary metagenome ERZ724029 (study PRJEB28704, sample SAMN03018315) | fermentation metagenome | biome: anthropogenic terrestrial biome; feature: soil; material... | reverse complement strand
CTTATATACATAAATATAATAGAATAAAAGTACAAATATTAAATAATAAAATACTTTTCATTTATTTAATTGCATTGACAAATAAAAGCGTATATGTTAATGTATACACACTATCATAACATTTATATGGAGGATGAAAATGAAAAAAATTACCGGCTATCTTTTGATCGCACTTTTCGTAATCGCATTGTTGTCACCGACATTAACTGTATTTGCGGCTGACCCGATTGCAAAAAGCGTAACCCTGAAATCCAACGGTGATGTCGTTATCAGAGCCAACGACGATATCGCAGACCTGACTGATGGTGATAAGGTTTGGAGTGCTGAGGGAAAAAATAATTTCAATATTGACGGAATTGTTTTATTCCAAAATACAAAAACAGCGACTGCTGAATATTATCCCTTATGCGAACTTATTATCGACCTTGGAACTGAAAAAGCCGTCGATACGGTCAATATTACTTTCTACCATTATTATAGCGCAATTATTGATACGCCGAAAGACGGAAAAATTACTATTTCCTATTCAATTGACGGCGTAGGATTCTCTGAGATAGAGACATATACTATGGAAAGAAAAGCTTCTGCCTCAACTTCCGGTATATTTGACGAGAATATACCTCTCGGTGAGCGCGTTAATGCACGCTATATAATGGTTTCCATGCAGTATGGTGATTATCCTCAGACGAAACCCGTAAACGAGTGGTTCGGATTTACGGAGTTGTCAGCGGGCACAGCACTTCAGTACGGTGAAGAGGAAAGCATTGATATAAGCGAAGAACCCCCGAAGGTGTTCGGCGACCTTTATATCACTCAGATTAACGAGTCCGTTGTATCCGCTTCCGGAACCATATTTACAAGAGGCGGAGTATTTGCCGATGAAGATGGTGTTATCAACAATGCAGCTGCTAACCTTGCGTTTATGCAAGGGTTTATTGCAGAGCCCACCGAGACAGATGGTGTTTTCAAGGTTACGGAAAAACTCAACAATGTTCCTAATGAAACCGTTGTGACAATCCCTGAGGGTGGATTTGTATATGCAGCCAGCGGTGACTCTAATACCGAGAGCTTATGGTATGAAATTTCAGCCGCCAATGTTACTGCTACCAATAATATCACTGTAGGCACGACGCTTACTCTTGAGGGTGTCGACCTCAATGCTAAAAAGCTCAGCGAGGAACCCGGCTTATATATTGATGAGACCGAGCCCGTTTCGGAAGTATCCGAGCCCGTTTCGGAAGTATCCGAGCCCGTTTCGGAAGTATCCGATGAAAGCGACACCAGCATAGAAGAGAGCGACACAAGCGCAGAGGAGAGCATCCCTGCAGCAGAAAGCTCTGTTGCCGATGATTCGTCCGATGTCGAAAAAACCGAGAAAAATAACACATGGGTTATAATCCTTATCGTAATAGGCGGATTGGCTGTTATAGGTGTTGCAGCATATCTCATTAACAAAAGCAGAAAAAAGTAATTTCCAAGTAAAATAGAATTATGAACCGGTGTAAAACCGGTTCATCAGACTGAAGACAAAGTCCGCTTTAAAAGTGCGGATTTTGTTGCGTTTTGAGGCAAAATATGATATAATAAAGACAAGAAAAAGCTTGAAAAATCAAGGGTTGGTGATTGTTTTGTTAAGTAGAAATCAGAGCGAAAACCGTGTACAGATAAACATGGTTTGTATACGAGTAAAAACTGTTTCAAACAAAATAAAAATCAGCTCCGAACTTCTTTCGTACGGAGCTGATTTTTTATTCCCCTGCCTGTCCTGCTTTTAGACGCTCTGCTCTGTCAGCGGTGATGAGCGTGTCGATCATAGTGTTCAAATCCCCGTTCATAAAGCTCTCAAGCGAATATAATGTAAGATTGATTCTGTGATCCGATACCCTACCCTGCGGATAATTGTATGTTCTTATCCTCTCACTCCTGTCGCCTGTGCCGACCTGACTTCTGCGCTCACTCGCTAATGCGTTATCTTTCTTTGTGCGTTCAAGCTCTGCAAGACGGCTTTTCATGACCTTCAACGCTTTATCTCTGTTTTTTATCTGACTGCGCTCGTCCTGACAATCCACAACGATTCCCGTTGGGATATGAATTATCCTTATTGCGGATTCGGTTTTGTTTACATTCTGACCGCCCGCACCTGAACTGTGATGCCTTGTTATTTCAAGCTCATCCATGTTCAGCTCAAATGCCGTATCATCTACCTCGGGCAGCACCGCAACCGTGACGGTGGAAGTATGAATACGACCTTGTGATTCGGTTTCCGGTACTCTCTGCACCCTGTGAACGCCGCCCTCGAACTTCAACCGGGAATATGCGCCCTCTCCCATAATCATAAAGGACACCTCCTTTATGCCTCCGAGTTCGGTCTCATTTATATACAGAAGCTCGGTCTTGTAGCCGGAGGATTCCGCATACATAGTGTACATACGGTAGAGCGAATTTGCGAATAGAGCCGACTCCTCGCCTCCCGCACCGCTTCTTATCTCCATAATCACGTTTTTGTCATCATTAGAATCCTTCGGTAGCAAAAGTACTTTTAATTCATCGGTGATTACGGCAATCATCGCCCTTGCGTTCTCTTTTTGTTCAATTGCCAAATCACGGATTTTCGCATCCTGTTCGGAACCAAGAATTTCATCCGAGTCGACAATTTCCGCCTGTGCTTTCTTATATTCCCTGTATTTCTCTACGATAGGAGTAAGTCCCTTATACTCCTTTGATAATTTTTTATACGCTTCCATATCGCACATAACCGATGCGTCGGAGAGCTTTTCTTCTATCATAACGTATCTTTTTTCCAGCTCCGCGAGCTTCTCTATCATAAATTTACCTCCTGAACTCATATACATTTATAAACAACAAAGTGAAAGGAAAATGTTTATGAAGCAAAATGAATACCTTCCCGAAGGAAAACTTTCCGCTACATCCGCCGTTAAGGAATATATAAGCACACCCGAAGGGCTTGAGCGAGCAATGCTTGACGGCATCATTCTCGAAGGGAGAAGCTTTCTTTGCGACAATGATCAAAATCTTCATGTTACCGTCGGAATGTTTTCCGGTATAATTCCGAAGGATGAATGCGTTTATTCTGTAGGCGGGGACAAAGCAAAGGATATAGCAATTATATCACGTGTCGGAAAACCCGTCTGTTTCAAAATAATTGATATATTACACGACCAGGACAGTCGTCCTAAATTGGTTTTATCACGCAAGGCAGCTCAGCGTGACTGTATGCTTTTCTATCTTGATAAGCTGTGTGCAGGCGATATTATTGATGCAAGGGTTACTCACCTTGAGCCTTTCGGCGCATTTGTAGATATAGGCTGCGGTATTATTTCGCTTCTGTCAATCGATTGCATGTCAGTTTCAAGAATATCCCATCCGAAAGAACGCTTTGATGCCGGGCAATACATAAAAGTCATAATAAAAACACCTGCCGATACATATGGCAGAATAACTCTTACGCATCGGGAACTGCTTGGCACCTGGGAAGAAAACGCTTCTTTATTTACAATCGGTCAGACTGCGGCAGGAATAGTGCGCAGCATAGAGAGCTACGGTGTATTCGTGGAGCTAACACCAAACCTTGCCGGTTTAGCTGAGCTTCGGAGTGATATAAAGGTAGGACAGCACGCTGCTGTATATATAAAAAACATAATTCCTGAAAAAATGAAAATCAAACTTGTTGTAATAGACACATATGAAGGTGAAAAGCAGCCGAACATATACACCTATCCCCCGATGAGCCATATAGATTACTGGAAATATTCTCCGGATATTAGCGATAAAATCATTGAAAGCGTGTTTTTGAACTAAAACAGAAAGTCAAACTGCATACCGTAAATATCTACCGTGTCACCCTCGTCAATACCGTCGTTCTCAAGTGCGGTTATTACGCCGCTTGTTCTCAGTACACGCTGAAAATATTTAAGTGAATCGGTGTCATCGAAATTAATGTCGTTCATAAAAGTTTTTAGCCATTCTCCCTTAACCGTGAATACTCCGTCCTCAACTGTTACGGTAACCTCCCTGCTCTTTTTCTCCTCATAATTATCTTCAGCAAAATCGCTTTCATAGACTTTTATGGGTGGTAACTCCCTGAGCTTTATAGCGACGGCGTTTATCAAATCGTCCACGCCCTCCCGTGTTACACCGGAAATCATAAACAAGTCATATCCCTTGTTCTTTGCGTATGCCCTTACCCTCGCTAAAACATCCTTGTCATAGCCGAGATCGATTTTGTTCGCAACAAGGATTTGAGGGCTTTCTGCAAGCTCGGAGCTGTATTTTTGAAGCTCCGAGTTGATTTTTTTAATATCATCAAGCGGATTATCTCTCTCAGACGCAGATATGTCAAACAGATGAACGATAATTCTGCACCTGTCTATATGTCTTAAAAAATCATATCCCAAACCGGAACCTTCCGCTGCACCCTCAACAAGCCCGGGTATATCGGCAACAACGAAGGTTTCATCATATATACTGACTACACCGAGATTAGGCGAAAGTGTTGTGAAATGATAATTAGCAATTTTCGGTGTGGCTGATGAGATATTTGATAACAGTGTTGATTTCCCTACATTGGGAAATCCGACAAGACCGACGTCCGCAAGCATCTTCAGTTCGAGTGTAATGTTCCTCTCCTCACCAAGCAGACCTGCTTTTGCAAACCTCGGAGTCTGCCTAGTCGGTGTTGAAAAGTGCGTATTTCCAAAGCCGCCTCTGCCGCCTTTTGCCGCAACATATGGCTGATTGTCCGACATATCCCTGAGTATGCGTCCGCTCTCCCTGTCTTTTATAATGGTTCCCGGAGGGACGGGTATTAAAATGTCCTCACCTGATTTTCCATGAAACTTGCGTTTCATTCCATCCGAACCGTTATCGGCTATAAATTTCCTGCGGTATTTGAAATCAAGAAGCGTGTTTTTTCCCTCGTCTGTAACAAAAATGACATTGCCGCCCTTACCGCCGTCGCCACCGTCGGGACCGCCGTACGCAACATACTTTTCCCGTCGAAAAGAAACACAGCCGTTTCCGCCGTTACCCGCTTTGATATAAATATCAACCTTATCCAAAAACATTGATTAACCATCTTTCTCAAAAAAATATAAAGAGCAGTCAGGCAGTATAAACCCGACTTACTCTTTATAAGCTAAAGCTATCTAATCTGCGTCCGATACATAGACGCTTACTTTTTTTCTTCCCCCTGCCATCGGTTCAAACCTTACAACCCCGTTGACAAGAGCAAAAAGTGTATCGTCGGAACCGCGTCCTACATTCATGCCGGGATGAATCTTTGTTCCACGCTGGCGCATAAGTATGTTTCCTGCAGCGACTTTCTGTCCGTCCTGACGCTTTACGCCAAGCCGCTTTGATTCGGAATCGCGACCGTTCTTTGTTGAACCGACGCCTTTTTTATGTGCGAAAAACTGTATTGTTAATTTAAGCATTTTATTCTACTCCCTTTCTAAGAATTTCTTCGGCGCGTATATCAATATTTTCGGGATAATCCTCTTTAAGCGCGGCAAGCTCGTTGTAAAAGCCCCTTATAAGTCCCAAAGAACCTTTGTTCCTGCTTTTCAGCTTAAACGAAACAGAAGCTCTGCTGTCATCAATTGATGTATTTGCTCTCTGCTTATAAACATCGCAAATGGTGTTTACGGTGAGCATAGTCATTGCACTTATAGCGGCGCACACGATGTCTTTGCCGATGATGTTGTTTCCAGTATGCCCGGATATTTCAAACCCGATATATTCGCCGTTTTCGATCCAAAAAACCGCTTTTGTCATAATTAAAGAGCGATTGTCATAATCTGAAGCTTTGTGTAGGGCTGTCTGTGACCCATATGCTTCTTTTCGTTTTTCTTTGCTTTGTAACGAAAAACATGAATCTTTTTCGACTTGCCGTTTTTAATTACATTCGCTGTAACCGTAGCTTTAACGGTTGGAGTTCCGGTAGTAAAACCCTCGGGAGTAGAAACGGCAAGCACTTTGTCAAAAGTATATGTTTCTCCCTCGTCTATGGCGAGTTTTTCGACAAAAATAACGTCGCCCTCACTGACCTTGTACTGCTTTCCGCCTGTCTCAATGATAGCAAACACGAAAAGCACCTCACTTTCTATTTAGGCTCGCTGCCAAGAGGTAAATACACTTTTATAAGCATATTGTTTTTGACCCCATACAAGCGGCAAGTGAAAGTTTAACACAAAATTCTATCTATGTCAAGACTTTTTCCCGATATTTTCGCCGTTTTCGCCCTTATTTTCAGAACCCGCTGTACTTTTTTCCGAGCTATTATTATTCTGCGGAATCTCGTCCGGTTTCCCAGAGGCTATCATCTCCTTGAGTGCGTCTATCGCATCCCCCAAGCCGCCTATTCTGTCGATAAGACCCATCTTAACCGCTTCCTCACCGTCGATAACAGTTCCGATATCGGTGGTCATCTGATCTGTTTTAAGCATAAGCTTTCTTATTTCAGACCCGGAAGCCTTAGAATTGCGGACGATAAAATCAATAATCCTGTCCTGCATTTTATCAAGACTGCTGAAGGTCTGAGGAACACCTATGACAAGACCGTTCATTCGTACCGGGTGGAGCGTCATTGTAGCGCTCGGAACAATAAAGGATTTCTTTCCGGAGACTGCAAGCGGCACGCCGATAGAGTGTCCTCCGCCGAGTACGAGAGAAACCGTGGGCTTTTTCATTCCTGCAATCAGCTCTGCAATCGCAAGACCAGCCTCCACGTCTCCACCTATAGTATTGATTAAAATAAGCAGTCCGTCTATTTCCTCGCTCTCCTCAACGGCAAATAGCGTAGGAATGCATTGTTCGTATTTTGTCGATTTTGCCTGTGGTGAAGCGGTAAAATGACCTTCTATCTGACCTGCGACAATTAAAGCGTGGATACTACCGTCGGAGGAATGAGTCGTTATACTTCCGCTCGACAAAATATCACGGCTTTTTTCCTCGGGGGCTCCCTCGCTCTCCCTCCTGCTGTCATCATCTTCGTTGTTGTTGTTATTAGGCATATCATGCTCCTTGATCAGCAAATCTCTTTAAACTATTATTACCGAACTTGGAAAATATATGCCTTATAAATATTCGGTTTTTATATGCACCAAAGCGATTTTTCTTAAGATCATTAAAAAGTAATGAGTGATGATTATATAAAATCAACAATGCCGTTTGGTGACTTAATGACTGGTAAACGTAAAGTTCTTATACTCAATATTCTATTACATAATTATTATAAATCATCCCCCGATATTTATCAACTGCAATAATTCCTGTAATTTTTGCAATATATTACATATTCAGAACGAAAAACTGCTTATTCGGGTTAGAATAAGCAGTTTTGAGTTTTAAATACAGTTTAAAAAAACAGTTTTCCATTCAATTATTGTCAGAAATTCTTTTAATCAATTTAAGAACACGCGGGCGATTATATCTTTGTACTATTATGCAGGGCGTGTTAATCAGCAACGCATACACCAACATACACCATATCACATATGGCGGAGTAAAAAAGCCGAAAATTACGAATGGAGGGATTGCCAACCAGTGAGTGAGTTCACCGCGTGCAGATTCATTTGCAAAACGAGTCAGATACGCTTTGGAAAAATTCTCGATCTTTTTCTTTTTAAACCCGCGTTTCTTTAGGATCGCTCCTCCATCGGGAAGCAGATGCTTCCAGCGGTTGACCTTGAAAACTCTGTAATAAATACGACCTTCTTTTTCAAAACGGCGTGTTTTGAATAAGAAAGAATCAGGTGAAGTTGAACACAAATCGGTGTGCGTTGAAGCCCTTTTCACCAAAACCGTATAACATGGCAGCCCCCTGATCGAACGTCACATCACCGCATCGGAAAATACCGCAGGATCCCCCCGGATTATAACTTTTTTCGACAACTGCAACATAAAGCCCGCGTTTAGCCAATAGGCTGGCTGCAGTCAGACCGGAAAGACCCCCGCCGATAATTATTGCATCATACTTCAATGAACCTACCCCCCTAATGACATCCTACAATAATATTTCCTTCTGTATGAACAAACGGGTATGATATTTCATACCCATTTTATTGTTTTTGTTTTATATTTATCTTGCAACCCGGACAGATACCTTTAAAATACACATTCTTATCATTAATCTTGAAATCCACTAAATCCTCAGATACCAGCGAACTCATATCAATATTAAAATCATATATTTTGCCGCAGGATTCGCACTTGAAATGTCCATGGTCATCCGTGTTTATATCATATCTGACTTCATTGTCTTCTATTGTGATAATCCGTACTAACCCCGCTTCCACCAAAACCCGCAAGGTGTTATATATTGTTGTTTTCGATAATGTAGGAATATCCTTATGAAGAGCGGTGAAAATCTGCTCTGCATTTGGATGGCAGCGATTTTGAGTAAGATATTCTAAAATTCTCAATCTTTGATGTGATATACTGATGTTTTTTTCCTTGAATTTCTGCTTGACTTGTTCAATTGTAGAGTTTATTTATAGCACCCCCCTTTGACTGTTAACATTCTTTATTTGTTTTTTTTACAAAGCTGTAATGATTATAATTATTATATACTACAAAAATATAAAATGCAATTGTTTTCGTTATATTTCTATCAAAAACAATAAGGAAAAAGAGTAGAGAATTTTAAAAAAAGCCTTTATACACAAGTATTTTTAAGGCTTCTTTTATGTTTAAATGCTTTTTACTAAAATTAAGATATGCTTGGCAAACCGAATATCAATAAACGGCTCATTTTTTATTAATTACTTATTTGAACAACAGATTATCGCACTTTTTGCACCGGTCGTTGCTTATGGGATTTCTAATAGAACACACATTGCAATAGATAACGCTATCTTTGGATTTATCATACTTTTCATATGTTCCGAACATAGGATGGAAACGAACCTTATCGCCTACGGACAAGTAGTCAAACATATCCCGACGACTGTCCTTTTCGACAATCGTTTTCTTTTTGCCTGCATCGGTCATGATAAGTGTTGTATATTCAGTATATGTTCTGCCGTTGCTGTCATCGTTTCCCCTGTGCTCATAACGCTCCTTACTGTACTTGTTGACTACTTTGCCCTCCCATGTCGGTTTTTTGTACTTTTGCAGGGATATCAGATTGAATATCAAAAAAATCAGAGCAACTCCGATGCCGATAACAACCGATTCACCGAACGAAAAGTCCTCTATTAACAGTCCGGCGAGGGGAAAACCCAAAAGAGGGAGCAGCACCAATATAATAATAAACCTGTAACCGATCTTCCTGTTTTTTTGTGCCGCAGCTAATATCTCCTCATGATTATTACGCTGTGAAAACCCTATAAGATTCGGTTCATTTTCGGAGGTGTTCTCCTGTAAAAGGGTTTCGGACATATCCTCGTTATCGTTTTTTGGATTTTTATAGGCTTTTTTTCTTTTTTTATTAAATTTCAGCTTACCTGAAACGAGCAGGAATAATAGCAGGCAACCGACCGGGAGGAATATATGATAAAGCAATCCCCTAACCCCAATCTCATCAAAATCGGCAAGCATGGCAGGTTTATTGATATAGGGTAAAAATGCTAAGTATCGAATACGCTCGCTACGTGTCTCACCCTCCTCAAGTCGTGGCCAAGCTTCATCGCTCTGATATATTACATACCCCCGATATTCTTTACCATTTACCGTAAATGAGTAACCCTTTGACACGGTGCGGGAGCGATTCACTTCGGCATTTGTATTATCCAGACGGTTGTCGTAGCTGTCTACTGTACCCATCACACTTTCACCCCATAGTCCCAGAGCCAGAACGGAAAGACTGTTATATGATGCATAGAGCAGAATGGCATAAATCAGGATGAGAATTACAATAGGCGGCTTGTTGCCTTTATTGCTCACTAAAACACACCCTTCCTTATTTTTTCTCCAGCATATAAATTTGCATGGTTCTTTGGCCGCCTTCAGTTTCGCTCAAAAAGGTATACTTGGCGCTGTAACCGGCTGATTGAATTTCAACAGTATGTGTAATTGTCGTGCTATCTTTGTTTATCACTAACACATATCTCGAATCGCTGAGCTTTTCGAGAACATATTCCGTGTTATTTGGATCTGCGTAGCTTTTAAAAGTCAAACTCAGTCCATTGTAATGCAGCCAAATGTCGGCGGAGGGCTTCTCCCAAGGGGTGAAATCCTCTTTCATATCTATTTGCATCATACCTTCTCCCGGTATGAACAATTCACTGCGTATCATATAAGAATTATAATCGCCGGAGATACTTTCAAGAATGTCAGTCTTTTCTGCCGGAGGATTAGCTTTTACGAGAACAGTATATAGCGGTTCTCCTTGATACTCACCCGAATATGAACCGGAAGAAATAGAAAAGTTTACTATTACATTCGGCTTATGCTTGCCAAGCAAATCGGCTTCATTTTGATAAAGCCAGATTTTTGAAGGGGATTCCAACGCTTCATAATCGGATTCTTGAAAACTGAGCATGCATTTCCCTTTGCTGTTAAATGGTTTATACATATTTTTCAAATCGGGCGAGCTGTTTTCGGGATAAGCCAGTACGGCATACCAACCGGCAAAAGCATTTGGTCTGTTATTATCTGCCGATTGTATCGTAACATCATACCATGGGTTTTCTTCTTGATATGGCGGCTCAGTCGTCGTATGTCCGCTTTCATCAGCAACACTCTCTTCCGGCGTGCTTTCTACGGGTTCGCTTACGGTCGGTTCGTCTTTTACCCGCGGTTGCAGCACGACGGTTTGCTCATTTTCCGAGAAATGTTCTAATTGAATAGTTTTCAGTTTTTTACCTCTTTTGACATCGTCAGCAGTCCGATACAGCTCTAAGGTCATCGGAAATCCTGCTTTTTGGTGTGCCAGAAGAGTAAAGGTTATTTTTCCACCGCCGTTTTTATCGAGCTTCCCTGTCCACGAAGTAGGCTCTGCTTCGGATGAAAGCGGTGCAAGTCGCGCATAACACCCTGCCCATGTGTAACCCTCGTCTGATTCTGCATCCTCCCTGATTATTACTGAAAACTTTTGGTTGTAATAGCCCGCAAGTTTTTTATATTCCTTTTCACGCTCTATCAGACTGTCATAATACATATTTTGGCTCATCTTAAGGAACACCGAGTGCAAATCGTCATAAAGATTGGCTTTATGAATTGCAGAAATGTTCTCTCTGTCCTTTTGAGACGGCCATGGGTATTTAGAAAGCTTTGCATTTTTATCGTAGGAATTAATCCATGATTCCCAGTCAGATCCCGCAACAAGCCAATATTCATTGACATATCGTTCGATTTCCGCATTCATCTTATCGAGTGCTGCTCTCGGATCCTCTTTGTTTTCTTTATATATCTTTTCAAAAAGCTTTCGCCAATCAGCGTGATTTCTGCGAATACCGTTACGCTTGTAATATGCATTATACATATTACTTGTACTCTCATATTTTTTCGATACCGCATAGGTTTGCACTTCTGTCAGCGCAATGTCAATCAAACCTACACCGACATATGCCATTTTAATTGAGGGGGTCGCGAAATTTACGGCAATGTTCAGGGTGGATTTCACTGAGCTGGTTGCAGCTTCTGAAGAGCGGATACCATTGTTATAAGCGTCATAAGCCAATTGAGCGCAAGCAGTACTGATACCAAGACCTGACATGGCATTTTGAAAGGGTTTGGTTACTAAATCATCATATGCCTCTCCTAAAGTAACTAAGGTATGAAAATTAGTAGCAGCAAAATATTCAATTGTACCCGTTGTTTCTAAAAAGGCGCTGATGGCATCTAACTGCCAGGAGTCACCTTGTGCAGCATAAGCTTCCAATACGGCTTGCGCCCGATCATTGGTCATATACGCTGCATAGACATTGACATCGGAAATATATTCACTGCGCTTGCCGGGATTGGTAATCTTGAATACGCTATAGGTGGAAAGATGGTCGGTGATTATATGTACCATGTTGGTTTCGGCATCCACCCTGTAAAAGACATCCTCCCACTCGCCTGTATCTTCATTCAGATACTTGCCGCATACCGAAATCAGCTCATCCTCTTGGCTTAAATCTTTATCATTGTACGGGATGACGATTTCAAAGACATCGTCGGGTTGACCGGAGGAAAGTTTAAAATCATAGGCATATATCTCCACGTCGTCATCTAACGGAGTAGGGTTCACCTTTTCAATAATCACTTTCTCGCCATCTTTCAGCTCGTATCCAAAATCTATGTATGCTTCCACGGAAGGAGCCGGCTCAGTATCGTGAAAGATAAAGAAATATGCCAATAAGCCAATTACTAAAACTGCCGCAAGGCTTATTGAAATGATACGAAAAGATGCTTTTTTTAGCATACTCATTTAAACCTCCTCTTTTCTTATGATTTATGAAGTATGCCACTCATACTCATACGCAGTTTCTACAGAATTGTTTCCACCGCTCATACCGACAATGATATATACCTTATCCCCGTCCGCAGAACCTGTGGGCATATTTCCGCCAACAGTGACACTCATACCGATGTAACCGGTGTTGGTATCGTTTTTATATGTCGAGATATATGATTTTGTGTGCTTTTCCGTAATATCATATAGCGAAGTATTCGTACCGTATGAGACAAAAGGTTTATCATGGTTGACCGGAGTGATAGACGCACCTAAACTCGCACCGAGATGCAAACAGATATTAGAGGATGTTTCTGCTGATATTTCTAAATCCAGAGTGACTTCTTCTCCGCCAAGATAACGATCCTTTGGAGAACTTGCAGTTCCCGTATTGTTTACGAATTCGCCGTTACAGTTGTCGTGGGTGCTTCCCCAATAATTCCAATAACCGGTAAATTTACAGTTGTAGGTGTAGCTTCCTCCGCCTCCGCTCCATGTTCTCGTATAATTATCGTCAGCCTCGCTCGTTATAAAATCATTCTCAAAGCTCCCCACAAGCTGCCAATAGCCCTCTGTTGCTTCTCCCGCTTTTTTCAGATATCCCTGCTCACGCATCCAGTCATAGAACTTCGTTCTGTCCTTGCCGTAGGCGAGCCACATGGCGATTGCCATGCTCAAATTATCTTCACGATTCTTTTCACTTCCGAAAACAGATAAATCATCTCCCACCATTTTCAAAATGACTTGTCTAATCATAAAAAGTGACTTCAACCGTTCTTCAATAGTCATTTCATATTTATATCCAAGCTCAAGGCGGTTGAGCAGGTTTGCATTTTTAAAGCTCTCGATAATTTTCTCATATTCCGCTGCTTTTTGAGCAATCAGTTGCTCGTTTGCAAGCCTTGCGTCAAACTGCTTTCGCAACCCGGCATCAACCTGCAACTTAAGCGTCCTTACCTCGTCGTCTGTCAGCTTACTTTTGCCGTGAAGCCTGCGATACGCCTCCTTCTTTTCGCTCAAAAGTCGGTTGTAATATCCTCGCATTTGGATTATCAGTGTTTCCCAGTCGCCGGAATTAAGTGTATAGCCGTAAGCGCCTTCCTTTGCAAGTCCCGCATACGCCCTATAAGCGCATTCCTGTTCATAATCCTTCCACGCCATGATACCTTGCTCTGCTGCCGCAATACCCAAATCAGCCACCGATTTTAAGGTGCCAACCACGGAACCATAGCCCATCAAGCTTACACTCAAATCTGTTAACTCCACCAATGCAGTTTTATAATCCCCGTTTTTTATCGCTTCAGTACCTTCAATTATGGTGCCTATGTTGCCTAACCCCACCATCAGGATTTCCTTAATAAGCGGATTTTCCTGAACCATATCAATGGTGGCTTCGGCAAGAAGCTCTCCGCATTTATGAGTCAGTGCCTGAATATCACCTTCCGCCGCAAGCTCCCGCGTCGTCGGAATTATATTCATATCCAAAACACGATCAATTATTGTTTTACGCGCCTCACTGTCATACAGCATAATCCCGTCAAAATAATCATTGCATACTGCCTTTACCTTTTCAATGTAAGTTGGATCTTCATTCTCGTTGCTCCAATTTTCAACTGCCATCTTCTGGGCATACAGCTTGATTTGTTCCTCTCTGTTCATCAGCTTGCCGCTGTAGGAAGAGAAATGCCATGTTTCAAATTCTAAAACCCCTTCGGACAGGCGAACAGGGTCGGGAATAATCGGCTCCCACTCGCTGCCGTTCCAATATGCCATGACTGTTCGATCAAAGCTCTCGGCATCGGGAAGGTTTTTTTCATCCAGCTTCATGGTGATTTTCACCGGCTGGTTGAGTCGGACATGCTCTTTTCCTTCGACACTAATCTCGATAGGCTTAGTGAGCAAGTCTCCATCCGCAGATGCTTTTTCCACGGTCACATTTCCATCATTGTCAAAAGTTCCTGCGGGGATGGAAATCGTCCATCCGTCCTTTTTCAGGTTTCCTATTTCCGCTTCTTTATCCGCCGTTATTTCAGTAGAACCAAATCCGCTTTTTCCGCAGCCGGACAATCCTGCCGACAAGGGGAGAAGCATAGTGATTATAAGTAAAATAGACCATATTCTTTGCTTCATTACAATCTCCTTTCATGCACTAATCAGCATTAAATCCAAAAATGATATCCGGTGGTACATTGACAAATCCAGAATAATAATGCATGGTAACCTTTGTTTTATTCATCGGACGAGGATATATCATCCAGCCGCTTGTTGATTCACCCGGTGCAAGCTCGGAATATGCATCATATAAACCCTCTTTTTTCCCCGGATAAACATCAGCCGAACTCTCGTCTGATGTCATTTTTCCGTAACTATCCGGATCATCTTCATCATAAACGATACAGATTGCCTGTCTTTTAGGAGTTTGTATTGTTACATCCGAGATATTCTTAAAAGTAAAATAGACCTGAATATAAGTAAAACCTTCTTTTGGCCCGTATATAAACATATCCGCATCGGGCGTTACGACCTTGTCGATAGTGATGGAAAGCTCTTTTGCTTCCGCAGCTTCACCGATTCCATATACCTTTGTTTCGGTATTATTCGAATAATCGGATGTCGTGTTGTCTTTAGGTACACTGCTTTCGGATTTGGGCTCACCATTGCAAGCGGAAAGAGAGATCATCATCACAAGCATTAAAAATAGAACAATTACCTTTTTCATTTTTTTCCTCCATACTTAATGTTTTTTTTACCAGCCGCAGATACTTGCAGCAACGCCGGTTTCGTGTAAGAATTTTTGTTTTACATCAATTATCTGTTCTTTTTCGGTCATACCGTGGAGCAGTTCAATCCGTATTGTTCGAAATGTATCTCCGAATATCAGGATCATCCTCTGACGGTTAATCTCTATGCTGCTCAAACGCACACCGTGAACACCGTCAAGACCCCATCGGTAGATTTTCTCCCCGATCATTATACCAAAAGTAGAAACTACGGTTTCTTCTGTATGCTTTTGCCCTGTGCCGTCTGTTGCAGAGATAAGAGCTGATGGAACAGCAAAAATACAATTATCACGGATGAGTGCAGCGTAATTATGCAAACGATTTTTCCTGATAAAAAGAATAAACCAGACGATACTGACTGCTCCAGAAGCGATGGCAAGCTCTGTTTTTGCTACAGCTCCGAGCAATATTGCAACAATCCCGCTGAGTACTGAAAACGAAGCATAAAAGTTTCGCTGCATACGGATTGCTTTTACTTGCACCATATCACCTCCAAGTTAATTATAATTAAAACAAACAGATAAAACATCACCCCAATGGGTGAGTTTCGTCAAAAACCCCTCATACTTTGTATGAGAGGCAAAAAATAATGTTTATATCATTCAGCTGTCTGATTTTTCAGAAGAGTGCTTATAAGTTCGGCACGGCTTGAAACGTCGTATTTTGAAAAAATATTTTTGATGTGTGTCTTAACGGTATTCTCGCTTATAAACAGTATAGCTGAAATTTCGCGATTGGATTTAGCTGATAAAATAAGCTGTAATACCTGCTGTTCTCGTACTGTAAGCGGATCAAGGGTTTTTGTTTGGAGAATTATATCTGTTTTCCGTGACGGGCTCATATTGTCATAAACCGTTAAATAAGTATGACTTTTTAATAACAGCACCAATTTACGGTTAAGGGACGGCAACAGAACCAGCGTAATGCATACTATGCATAATGCAATAACGGCGATTTCAGCGCTGGGCATCCCTGCGGAAGTGACTGCTATTCCAATCACATCGCCGCAAAGAACACCTAAAACATTTGCAGAAAGTCCGATTCCGAAAATCTTTGCAGGATTATTTGTATACTCCAGCATTTCGCCTAAAATACTCCACCAGAATAGATCAAATATACCGCAGGCACCGAGCATTAGTGTGTCAACGATAAGGTAGTCTACTCCTCCGCGTCCGAGAAGCATAAAGGAAATAAAAGCTGCCATTATCATCCCCATGCCGATATACAAAACAGGTGACCGTTTTCTGTCAAGGGGCAAAAAGCGGAGAATAACCAGTGCCAAAATATACGGCACCGCCCAATACCAGCTTACTAAACCTGTCAAGTGTTCAAACGCCGGGTTTATCACCTGATACATCAGCCCGGAATTGATGGTGATGATGAAAATAAATAAAAACAAAATCCACAAAGGATGATCACGCTTGAGCGGTTTTTCATACCGTGTGGTAGCTTCACTCGTCGGATTGAAGTTCAGGGGAAGCAAAAAAATAAAAAAGAAACCCAAAGGAATGCAGGTCAGCGCAAAGCTAAGAGCCGCAAAGGGCGACCATATTTCGGATGTAACATTTATCGCAATCATCAGAATATTTGAAAGAATAAGAACATCTGCACATGAGCGTAAACGTTCATTTTTTGGTGTAAACGCTTTGAGAAAGTATCCCCATGCAGCTACCCCGCAGCCTGAAGCATAACCTGAAGCAATCAGTCCGATCGCCCATAACAGAGAGGGAGCAAAATAAAACGGAATGGAAAAAAGCACACATAACCCCATGGCAAAAACCATAACCTTACGTGCGGAAGTTATATCAGTAGAGAATAAGCCGCCGGTAAACAGTCCTGCGAAATGAGCCGCAATCGCTCCGGTTATGTAAAGTGAAGAATCGGCATTGAAATATTCCAAAAGACCGTATAAAACCTGTCCCTCAAAAAGAAAGGAGAGCAGAAACGCAAATAGGAGAGCGAAACCCGCATTCGAATATATTCGGTAAGCCTTGGGCGTAGTGAGCTTCACTTTATGTCACTCCTTTTCTTTAATCAGGCAAAACAAATTATATGTACTTACACAAACTTATTATATCACAAAAATAATAATAATGTAATGCCTGCTATACAAACGGGAAAAATTTTTATTCACTTGATTCTGATAACCTTTCTATTTGATAAAGAAAAGTACGCGGCTCGGATGTGTTTTTTGTATTTAACAAAATCTGCAGCCCGCCTGTCTTCATTATTTATAAATTGCAATTCAAATAAAAAATCAAGTATTTCCGGCAAAATCAGAAAAAGCTGTTAGTCGATGATTTCAAACACTTTACCTTTGTTATTTCCACATCACGACAAATTCCAATTTTCAAGCTCCCTTAACTACAGTGACATAAAAGTCAATTAATTTATATATCCAATCATACAGACAACTGAATTTATAACCGATAGATTCAGCTAAAACCGTATTAATGCTATATTCTGGTACACCGTTATAAGGTGCATTATCGCCGTTTGGGGAAATAATCGCTTTTATATTGCACTTTATTTCCACATAATTCAATATTTCTCCAAGAGAAATCGTACCACCCGAGCACCCATTTATCGCTCCGGTAAAATCGCTTGACGCAAGATATGCAATAAATTCTCCGGCTTCCACGGAATCAATATAACTCATCTGGCAGTCAATATTATCAATATGCATAGGCAATCTTTTTATAATATGCTCTATATAAAACAACAGTCTTTTTGTATAATCATCTTTTCCTAAAACAAAAGGATAACGTACCGATATAGCGTTTTGTTTTGTATATTCTTGAAAAAGTGCGTTTTCCGCTTGTCGTTTTACTATTCTATATGGAAAATCATTTCGTTTACACCATTTTAATTCTTCGGAAATAGGGTTGTAATCACTTTCAACAGTGTTCAAATGTTTTGGTTTATATACATCCGTAGATGACATATATATGTATTTTTCACAGTTTAAAACATCAAGTGCGTATTTTATTTCATTTGAACAATATGCTATTTTATCAATAGCTACATCAAAACACTTATCTCGAAAAGCCTTTTTCATACTGTCAGGATCAGTTCGTTCAATAGTTAGGTACGATACTTGGTTGCCGAATACACTATTTGTATTTCCTCTTGTAGCGATAGTCACATCATGACCTTGTTTTAATAGCGTTTTAACCGTATGAATACCAAAAAACCTTGTACCGCCGATAACTAATACTTTCATATAATCACTTCCATTCGATTTTCTTAATGTCGTCCCAAAGGCTCTCGGCTTTGTTGCTAATAAGCATCATTTCACTTTTGCTGATGTTTTCAAAAAGCGTAAAAGTCAATTTTCCTTTTTTCTTCTGCCATTTGCCGACCACATTTCCACGCAACAGAATCGACGGCATAACAATTCCGGCAAGGTTGAAAATTCCGCGCAAATGCTCCTGTTTTAAATAGATACTCTCTTTTTTCTGATAACCGAGCATAAGCTGATCGAATCCGGAAAGCAGAATACATTCCGGTATAGGTTTGTTATACTTTTTCCCGTTTTCTATATAAAAATATGTTTTCCCGTCAATTACTGCAGTCGAAACCGGGAGCTCATCAAGCCACATTTTAACCTGGGTTTGTGTTGTACCGAAAAAATAAGCGGCGTCTCTTACAGTCGCGGGGCCTATATTTGTAAAATAACGCTCTGACATTATCCTTTTTGCTTCTTTTTCAGGTATCGGCTTAAAAGGCGGGCACAGACAATAAGCTTTCTTTTCCTGCACGAAATAATTCATATACCCGCGTTCACAGAGATCACGGATTCCGCCGCCCCACTGATCAAACATACTGTCACGTTCAATTTCGGTCATCCCGTATCTACTGCATATTTCCTTTAATTCATCGCGTGTTTTTATACTATCGCTCACTGCGTCAAGTATTATGTGAGAAAAATACTTTTGGCGTTCGGGAGTGAGCGACCATACACGCTTGCAGCCGCCATCGTCCCAATAATTATATGTGCCGTCGGGACGTTGCCATATCAAATAACCGCGCCATTCGTCCATTCGGTAGTTCTTGCCGTCGTCGCAATGCTTGAAAAGCGGCAGATCATCCTCTGCTAACACATGAACAGTGCCTCGTACTGACCAGTTTTTCACAAGCCCATCCGATACATTGGTATCGTCATAATCGTAGCATCTGATTTTTAATGAGTGCAGAGCGTTCACAAGAAACTGCGCTTGAACGCCAAGCAGGTCACGCACAACAGTTATTTTGTCAGACTGGGTTATCAGATATTGATTTGTAAGCTGCCGGATTTTTAGTTCTTCAAGTGTCATTTGCTGTTTTCTTTCCTTCTCTCCTCCCAAGCGTCGAGCACCGCTTGTTTTTCTTCTGGATGCTTCACAGCATACTCCCACGCCTGCGGAAAGTTGTCTCTCCAAAACATTGCTTTTTTTGATAAGCAATCGGCAAACCCTTTTTTATAGATATATTGGAGTGCCATCTCGTAATAAAGTTTTTTCTGCTCGTTCGTCAGTTCATTGTATCTGATAACCTTGATATCGCCTTTTTCTTCATATTTAAGTAGTTCGACGTAAACGTCGGGTATGTATTCGAAATGTTTAATCGCCACTCTCTTTTCCGAAACCCAGACATCACGGGTTTTAGTCATAATAAAGTGCTCCTGTTCATTGCAATGATATAGATATCCGTTAACGCCTTTATATATTTTTTCAAGTTGATCCGGGAATTGTTCATCATACCGAATAAACCCCTCGTCGGTAACACCACAGGTAACATGATTGATTTCAAGGTCCCTTATGTAAAACAGGACGTAAGCCCGATTCGGTGTCAGATATACGATTATTGTTTTGGATTCGTCATGCATGAGCGAATTCGTACCGAGCTCTGTTATTCCCGGAATTATGCTTCCGTGGTAGAAGGTCATATCTGCTCCTCCGCTTTTTTCAAATATAACCCGACATCCTCCGGGCAATGTGCATCGGAGGTGGTAATTATTCTCACATTATGCCGTTTCATCGCTGCCAGCAAGTCAGTATTCATACCGATTTCCGCCACAGAACGGCGATGGATTCCACTGCTTTGCTCAGCATACATTCCGTTTTTAGCAAGTTCTGTGGCGAGTTTTTCATAGTACGGTAAAAGTGAGAACGACGGCTTGTGACCGAACAGCTTTATACAGTCGGGATGAGCGATTCCATCAAAAATTCCGCTTTCAGCAATCTCTATAGCTGTATCAAAATATCTGCGGTAGCACTTATCGACATCCATTCCGTCCCAGAACTCTGCTTTGTGGTCAAATGCAAAATCATCTATAAAATGTACGCTCCCGACAATAAAATCAAGTCCTTTTCCGTCTGTAATCTCACGGACGAGTTTTTCATGTTTCTTGAAATAGCATACCTCAAGCCCAAAACGGATTTTTACAGGATAATTTTCATTTCTGACCGCTTCGATAAGCTCAAGATAATCCGAAAACTTCAAAACTCCGGCTTTTCTGTGAAACCATTTATCGATATAATCAGAGTATGCGCACACATCGGTACAAATTCCGAAAAGCGGTAGCAATGCTCAAGCAGCCATATTTCATCTATGCCGCGTGATACAGCTGTTTTCACAAATTCGTTTATCCATTGTAGCGTATATGGCCCGCGCTCGAGGTGTATATGTGCATCAATCATAGCTCAATATCCTTTCTGCAATTGCTTTTATATCAGCGGCTGCTTTTTTGTCATTTTTTATATAAACTCCTGTCTTAATCATTTCTATTATTTCATTTTCTGTCCGACACTTATCATAATCCCCAACAAGCTGATCGGCGTAGTGATATAAAATGCCGTTTTCTTTGTTATGTAATAGGCTTTTTCTAAGTTCTTCCATCAGTTCATCATATCGAATAAACCCCTCGTCGGTAACACCACAGGTAACATGATTGATTTCAAGGTTACTTATATAAAACAGGGCGTAGGCTCGATTCGGCGTCAGATATACGATTATTGTTTTGGATTCGTCATGCGTGAGCGAATTCGTGCCGAGCTCTGTTATTCCCGGAATTATGCTTCCGTGGTAGAAGGTCATTTTCTACTCCTCCAAAAACGAGTATAGTTTTGTTGTGATTGCTTCATAAGACAAGCAGGCAATATCCGACAGACTTAAGCCAATTTCGAGGTAACGTATAAATTCACTGCCTAGATAGTATCCTAGATTACTTTTTCCCATGACTAAATTCCAATCACCGAAAAAGTCAGCGGTGCTTTCTGCATATGTCAGTCTTTTAAGGTATTCGTCTTTTATGGCAGCAATATTTTCTCTACAAAAATCAAGCCATCCATTTTGATTTTGATGATAGAATCCTTCTTTATAAAGCTTTTGCGAATATAGCGTTGCAATACCTTCGGAATAAAGCTGCCATACAGCTTTATTCGGTCTTGCAATATTTCCTCGAAGTGCAAAATGAATCAAATGTGCAATCTCGTGACAAATTAAATCACCCATTGTATCGAGTTCATGCCATTTCAGTTCTGCAATTTTTTCCGCCCCAAGCAGAATCGTTTGTTTACCATCCATTACAGTTGCCCAACCTGCTCCGTTACACAGCCCAAGATAAAAGATAATAGTGATATCCAAATCCATGTTAAACATTTCCGATGCTCTGTGCGGTAAAGTTTTCGCTATGTCATTCAATGCATTATGAGCAGACGTGACCCGGTCGTAATGTGTTTGTAAAGCATCATTCAAAACCGGAACGACATCCTTTTCAAAATCATATTTCGCTGCATCATCAAAACACTTTTGATATAGCGAGGGAGAAATACTGTCGGCATATTTTTTCCATGCATCAAGTGAAAAACGATTGTTTGAATTTTTGTACTCTTCAATCTGCTTGTATGTATCAATAACATGAATTTTCATTTTATGTATTCTTCCTTTACCCACCTCACGGATTCTTTTAATGCTGCAACAGTCTTTGTTTCAAGCACTACTCTTGAATTGGTTTCTTTGGCAAGAGACAGATACTTCCGCAACTCAAGTTCTCCGGTTCCGAGAGCGAGATGATCTCTTTTGCCGGTAGAATCATGAATATGCATATGAAAGAGCTTATCCTTGCGTGCCATTATAACCGCTTCATCCGTGCCACCGATACCGTTGTTGTGACCGATATCGAAAGTCAGCCCGAAAACCGGGCTTTTAAGCAGAATATCAAGTGCATCTATTTGAAAGTCCTTATATCCGCTACTGTTTTCTACGCATATTTTTATATTTGATTTTCCGATTATTTCTTTGCACTTATCACGAAATTGCGATATGCTTCTTAAGTACCGATCCTTGTATTCATCAAACAGATATACCTTTTTATCAGGCATGGTGAAATACACACCCTGCGACAAGTGCATATTAAATACCGGAGTTCCAATCTCTCTCGCAAACATTATCGTCTCATATACTGTCCGGCAGTAACCTTCTGCTATGTATGGATTAAAATCGCTGACATTCAGATTTTCATCAAGATGAACAGTATAGTAAATCCCATATTTTTTCATTATCTTTTTGAAAACAAGCACATCGATCTTATCGAGCTGATATTTTGGGAGATTCATGTTCAGTTCGATAAATTGTAACCCGAGCTCGGCGCATAATACCGCACAATCAGAGAGCTCATCAGTTTCAATAAGAGTGGGCATACCAAAATCAAAATTCATTCCATTCTCTCTTCCATACCTGTCGATTAGTTATCGTTTCGAATCCGATAGCAGTATAAAAATCAATCACACCGCCGAAGCAGTATTCCGCACCAAGATTATGCGTCTGCCTCATTGCGTCGGTAAGAGCGTATCTCGCAAGCCCTATGCGGCGGTATTCCGGCTGCGTACAAAGAGGTTCAAGATAAGCATATTTATTTGTTTCGTCAATCCACATTCCTGCAAAACAGGCATACTCTCCGTCAGGAGCTATTATTATCCGTCCGAGATCCGGTCGGTAATGCGGCCCACTTGCCATATAACGGACTTCGTCAATGTTGTATTCTACATCGTCACCGTGATCGAACCCACGCCATGTACAACGGTTTAGTTTTCGCAGATCAATTCCGTTTTCAAGAGATATGCAGGAATAACCATCTGGCAGAATAAGCTTTGGAAATCCGTTTTTGTAATCATATATACGGACAGGTTCTGTATATGTTTTTATGTAACCGTTTTGTAGAAGTAAATCGATGCGGTTACTCTGTGCTTCGGTTACATAAACTGCAAGTGAACATTTACCGTCCTTTTTCGTCGAAAGTTCCGCTTCAGCTTGTCTTAACATTTCCGGAAGCAGATTGTCGTATTTTTTGTTTGTGACAAGAAACGCTTCGCCGATATCCATTTCATATCCGCAAAATGCGATGATGCAACCTTCATCTTCCCACAAGGTCATACGGTGTGTCAGATTTTTGTTAAATAAGGGATGCGTATGAGCGTATTCAAAAAACTGCGGTAGCATCATACCGTTAAGTTCTTTATCAGAGTATGTATCCGTAAGAAAACGGTACACCGCACCGAAATCAGATAGTACACGGTACGGTCTTTTAGTTATTCTGTTAATACTCATATACGATTCTCCTGTTCAATCGTTCTGTTTGTTTTTACTTTTCTGTCTGTAATTTTCTCGCCGTTAGCAACCGTGCCTATAAGCATCTCGCTTTCGGGATTATGTGATTCGTGCCGCCGGAGTGTTGTCGAAGAGCGGTCATTTGCGTAACAATAGACACATCCATTCGGACATGTGTTGTATGCGCCGATGTCGATACTCTCCGCACAGCCGCAGCAATCACGCTGGTTTTTATCAGCATTCACATCAAGCAGATAGCCGCAGACTTTTTCAATACGCTCACGGTCGATGCAACTTGACTGCCCGATTCCATATTTCGTTAAATCATATTTTTCGCAGCAGGCGACGGCACGGATGCCGTGTTCTTTTGCGGTCTTACCGATAAACTCCGCAAGCTCTGCAATTTCATCCTCTGTTATCGGGCGTATCAAATTAGTTTTTAGCTTCGAATACATATCCACAAAACTGATAGTTACTGTGTCGGTATACGACGACAACTTATCGCACATACGAACAAACTGTGCTTTGTGATATTCAATATTGAGCGTAATGTTTAAGATAATTGGATCATAACGCCATACCACACGCTCACGCCCGATACGCTTTGACAATACAACGAAGGTATCTTCAATTTTTGATTTCAGACACAGATTTCGCTCTATATCCCTGCCGTAAGGTGTCAGTGTAAATTGAAAATAATATTTGTATCCACGCTCGTCAAGCTCATCAAGGTGCGATAGCATATTTGCCGCATCCTTAGTCCAAAACACAATGCAGTCCACAACATCCGGTGAAAGCGGTATGCGTGAAAGCTGTGCATGATTCATCGGATTGCGCGTCAAAACATATCCGGCACGGATGCGATTCATAAACCATTCGGAATAATAACACGGTATATCCGTGCGGCGTGAAGCGGAAAGGATCATTGTTTCGCATACCTCTTTATATATTCCAACATATGATAAATGTTACCCTCACCAGCAAAACAGTTGATATCGACAAATTCCTTATTTACATCGACCCACAACAGGCGGTTTTCATCTCCGCTTGCTTCAATTTGTGATGTAAGTACACCCCAGTAAACCTCAAGTGAAATTTCATCTTCAATATATGAGAAATCCATCAAATGCGACAGTGTGATATTATCTTTTGCAATTGATGTTTCCTCCCATAACTCACGGTATGCGGCGGATTCGTGGTTTTCGCCAAGTTCGATTTTACCGCCGACAAAATTCAATACACCCTTATACGGTTCTTTTTGACGGGAACACATCAGCACCCTCTGTCGGTCTTGGGAAAACACGATAATAATATTGTATTGTTTCATATATTTTTTACTTTCTCAAAAAAATCGTCCAGATAAAAAAACGGCACAAGCTCTCCTTCATCCCTCATTTTAATAATTTGTTTTTTTGTTGCATACATTGCACCGCAGGTTTCGTTTTCCTGAAAAATAACATCCTTTATATCAAAATCCTGTTTGAAAAGCCATATATCGACAAAAGCATCATCACGGCGATAACTCAAGACACATTTACCGTTTACGGGAGAAACCGTAAGCCCGGTTTCCTCTTTTACCTCACGCAAAACAGCAGTCAAGCTGTTGTCCCCGGAAAGTGCCGAACCGCCGGTGCACTCCCACATATTCGGGAAGCCCTTGTTTGGCGTACGTTTAGTAATCAAAAATTCTCCTGCGTTGTTTTGCAGCCAAACATAAACAACCAAGTGATAATCTCCTTTAGGCATCATGTCCCCACGATGGTGTGTGCGTCCTGTAAGTTGGCGGTTTTCATCGTAAACATCCCACAGCTCATCGGGGCTTGACTGTATATTTAGCCATCCTTGCACACCATCGTATGAAATCGTTTGAATAGCCGTATAAGTCAGATTTTCCGGTAGTGTGTCAAAAAATACTACAAATCAAAAAATATTTTGATTATTTTATCATAATAGTGAATAAAAGTCAATTTTTATTCAATAAAAGCTTGACATATTTTACCGAATATGGTAAAATATAAAAATAATATTTCTGAGGTATGGAAATTATGACATATGTAAGCAACAAAACGAATACACCCTTCAACACCGACACCAAACATTGGTATCCCGTCGGGCTTACATCGCCATACCTTTACCGAATCAGCTAAAACAAACTTTTTTCGGTAATTTTATACGGTGCAGGCTGAAGATAATGCATTTACGCTAAGTAAATTGCAAAAGCCTGCACCGTTTTTATATTTTAGGGAGGACAGTATGGAAACAAATGCATATCTTAAGGAACACTACGAAAAAGGCGGTGAGAACGGACGGCTTCTCTCCCGTCATGGAAGAATAGAGTTTCTGACTACTGTTCGTTATGTGGAGAAATACCTTCACGAAGGTATGAAAATCATTGAAATCGGTGCCGGAACGGGCAGATATTCACACTATTTTGCAAAGCAGGGCTATACGGTGGATGCGGTTGAGCTAATTAACTATAATATCGAAGTTTTTAAGCAAAACACAGTCCACGGCGAAGCGGTGACTATAAAGCAGGGTAATGCGCTGAATCTGTCTTATT
>ENA-UOOR01001569-UOOR01001569.1-fermentation-metagenome-genome-assembly--contig:-NODE-1569-length-26335-cov-6.493493_pt1 | contig 26335 bp, 30 predicted proteins | sample MGYA00245780_ERZ724029 | MGnify/ENA primary metagenome ERZ724029 (study PRJEB28704, sample SAMN03018315) | fermentation metagenome | biome: anthropogenic terrestrial biome; feature: soil; material... | reverse complement strand
CCGTAGTTAGTAGCGGACTAGACTGTAAATCTAGTATCTTCGGATTCGGGTGGTGCAACTCCATCAACTTCCACTCTTCTACGGAAGAAAATTTATTCAGAAAGAAGGTTTCAATATTTTAAAGATTAGACGTATAGAAGTAGATTATTTACGTGAGAATGATTTCGCATGGGCTGTTAAACGTAGTTACAGTAGAAAGCCTACCTATTATGTAGTTGAAGAAAAAAATGCTTTAAAAAAATTAAATGAATTTAGAGAATTTATCAGAAAGTGAATAGTTTACAAACAAAAATACATTATAGAAGGGCTGTGAGTATTATTGCCAAGAAGAAATTAACTGGCGATGGGATTTTCTTCGTTGGGCAAAATTCGTCAGATGTGACGGGTAGTTGCATTGTTGTTAAATATAATGGTAAACAAATACTTCTTGAAATAGGAATGTTTCAATCAAACGGAATTTTAGAAGCATATAAAATAAATACTGCAAAGTTTAAATTTAATCCAAAAGAAATTGATTATTGCTTTATAAATCATCAGCATCTTGACCACCAAGGACTCCTTCCACGATTGATTAAAGAAGGGTTTAAGGGTAAAGTTATTACTTGTCACAAGGTTGCATCATTCTTTGAGCCAATGCTAACCAATAGTAGTTTTATTGTAGATTCAGAGGCTAGAATGCTTTCAAAGAAATTTAAACGTGACTACTCTCCTATTTATATTAAAGATGATGTATATCGTGCTTTAGATTTTGTTTATGAATTTGATGAGTATGACAAAGTCTATAAATTAGATGATGTAGTGAGTTTTAGATGGTATAGAAATTCACATTGTGTTGGTGCAAAGCAATTACAATTAATTTTAACAGGACAAAACGATAAAACGTCAATATTATATACAAGTGATATTGGATCTACGAATAGCAAAAATCACTTTGTAGAGAATACAGAAATTTGCAAAGAGTTCAATAAAATTTCTATAATGGAATCTACATATGGTGAAAAATCAAGAATTAATAAAAAGACAAGAGATTTTGATATAGAACATCTACGTGTGGCTATTAATACAGTTATGGAACGTGGTGGAAAAGTTTTGCTTCCCGCCTTTTCTTTCTCTAGGACTCAAGAGTTATTGACTACAATCTACGAGTTATATCATAATGATAAGACATTTAATTATGATGTTGTGGTAGATTCAAAACTAAGTTGTGATATATGTGACTTGTACGGAGAAGTTCTTACTGGTGATGATTTAAAACTATGGAATAAAGTCTACAACTGGAAAAATGTTAAGTTTATTCGTGAAAAATCTGATTCTGTAACTTGCGTAAAAGACGATAATCCTAAAATTGTAATAAGCAGTTCTGGATTCTGTACAAATGGGCGTGTCGTTACATATTTGCAAGAATATTTAAAGAGTGATAAAAATATGATAATTTTTTCTGGATATGTTGGTAGTGATAGCTCTTACTTGTCATATAGAATTAAATACTTTAAAGACAATAAAACCTTATCTATTAATAAAAAGCAAATTCCTAATCGTGCCGATTGTATAACTCTTTCTACTTTTAGTAGTCATGCTAATCATGATGAATTAGTTGAAATAGGAAGTGAGTTAAATACAGAGAAAATTATTCTCGTTCATGGTTCAGAAAAATCAAAATTAGATTTACAAAAAAGTATGCAAGATGCTATATCTAAAAAAGATAAAACAACAAGGGTTATATGTAGCTCTAAAGATATGGTAGTGCATTTATAAGGGGAATTAAATATCCAGTGTGAACTACCACGAAGCTAAAGACTTCGTGGCTTCCATTAAATAGTTCACCAGACTAAGCTATTAGAAACAATAGCTACGATAGTATAGTTATGATACCTTTGGTTGACGCAACAGACCACTGCTCTATCGTATATATTTAAGTTGGGTTGGAATAAGAAAAGCCCTGTGATATATACATGTAAGCTATATTATCATTGTCGAGTTGAAGTTGGAAAAATCTTATGGTAATAGTAAGACAAAGTACATACCACCTGCTTTTAGCAGAGTATTTATTAGGAGGAGCTAATTATAGTTTATGTAATTTCTAAAGATAATAAAACAATAATGAAATGTGTATTTGATATGGTCTGCTGAGTGTCAAAGCTTAGCAGACTATTCTAGCAACCGTGAAGATACAGTTGCTTTTTCTATGTAAAAATAAAAGAAAGGGAGTGTTTATTTGCCAAAAGGTAAATCAAGAGAAGAAAGTATTCGTGAATCGATGAATTCACCAAAAAAAATAGATACAAACGTATCAATGAAAATACCTTACTCTACACAACAATTTGACGCAAGTAAACATAAATTTAAATGCTCATGCTGTGGAAAAGGATTTAATGCACAGAAAAGTAATTTTCATAAGTCAAATAGTCCTTTATATCAATCAAACAATGGTTACTTGCCTTGGTGTTGTGAATGTGAAGATAAATTTGTTATTCAATTAACTTCTTTATTCTCAGGGAATGAAGAACATGCAATTGAATATTATTGTCAGCTTGCTGATTGGGTATATGACTTTGAAGTATTAAAGCAAGCAAGAGAAATATCTTCCGATCGCAGTCGAATCTCGCATTATTCCGCAAAGAAGAACTTAAATGTTGGAGGACGTAAAACTTTTGTAGATTCTTTAAAGTTTGCATATTTAAATAAACAAAATGAAGTAATTCAGTCAAAGGAAGAAATTAAGACAAAAGATGTTTCTGTAACTGGAACAGCTATTGATAGATGGGGTGGTGGGTTAAATGAATGGGATTACACTACTCTTGAAGAACATTATAGAATGTTAAAAAAGAATAATCCAAATTGTGATAATAATCAGGAAATTTTTATAAAAGCATTATGTAATTTAAATTGGCTTATGATGAAATCATTAAGGAGTGGAGATGGAGATTCTGATAAATATGTAAAATTAACAGAGCAATATAGTAAAACATTTAAGCAAGCTGGATTAAAAACTATAGCAGAAAAAGATTCTAGTAATGATGAAACATTTTGTATGACTCTAGGATTTATATCAGAATATACACCAGAAGAATTTTATTTAGATAAAGATTTATATAAAGATAATGATAATATAGGTGACTATATTGAAAGACATATTACAAGACCAATGATTAATTTGGAAACTGGTAGTAATACAAGAGACGTTGAGTTCTTTGTTCCAGATGGTGACGAATATGACGAAGAATAATTTAACACAATATGCAGATAAAAACCAACTCTCTTTATATAAAAACTTTCCATCTACAAATTATTTAAGTAATCAAAATAATGTATTACATGTTTTAGCATGGGGTACATTTTTTCGCAGGAATATGCATCGTTTTGTAACCGATTATTTAAAAATTTCGCTTTATGAATATCAAGCTATTGCAATTTATGCGATGGGAGTTTCTAATTTAATATGTATAATAGCAAGTAGAAATAGTGCAAAATCCTTTCTTGTTGCCGTGTATGCTGTTGCAAGATGCCTACTATATAAGGGAACAAAATTTAGGATAGGTGCTGCTAAACACCTTATATTTTTTAATGATACATATTTTCATAACTAAATAAATACGAAAGGTAGGAAAGGTTATGAAAGAATATAAAAGAAATAATTGGGACGATAATGAATTATATTTTCTAAAAGATAATTTTAATAAGTATACTTATCCAGAATTATCAGAACTATTAAAAAGAAGTCGTAGTGCTATACAGCATAAAGTTACAATGTTGGGATTACGAAAGACACAATATTCTAATAAAAAGAAACAACTTAATGATGGTTATTTTCATATTATTGATTCAGAAGAAAAAGCATATTGGCTTGGCTTTATATCCGCAGACGGGACTATTAATAATTATCACAATGGTCAATATGGTTTCAAGCTATCATTACAGGAATCTGACAGTTCTTTTCTTCAAAAATTCCTATATGCCATATCAGCAAAATTTGATATGGCTCACAAAGAGACTTTTAAATATAATAAAATTTATAAAAGTTGTGAAATATCATTTAGAAGTAAAGAATTTGTAAAAGATTTGCTACAATATATGACATTTAATAAAACCAATTGTATAAAAATTCCTAAAATTAATAAAGAATTCATTAGACATTATATTAGAGGTTTTATTGATGGCGATGGGTGTTTTTACATAAATAAAAATAATCCGAAAAAGAAATTTTTTGAAATAGTAGCATTCGACGATACGATTTTATTAGATATACAAAAAGAATTCAATAATTATGATATTGTGTCAAAAATTTATATTAAGAAAAACAATAATAAAAAATTAGGAGTTTATGCAAACAACTCACTAATAAAGTTGCATCACTATTTGTATGATGATGCAACTATTTTTATGCAAAGAAAATATGATAAATCATTAAAAATATTAAAATTGGCAGCCTAAATGGTGACATTTAGTGAATAAATCGGGATGTATCGGTGAAGTCCTCCAAATATATGGATAATACCGAGAGCAATAATATCTAATATTGTTTGTAACGCATAGTAGTTGACCGTTATTATGAAAGGGATAATACTACCAAGAGCTCCCGACATCTCATAGAGATGAAAATATATGCTGGACTTACACAATGGTAAAGTGTAAGAACTATAGGATAAAAAGCCTATAGGATAACATAATCGACAGAAAAACAAGCAAAATTAATTGTATCTGAAAAAATAATAGATGAATTATGTGATTGGTCACCTATTTTACGAAAAGAAATAGATTCTTATGGAGTTAGAAGTAATGATATATTTGTAAAATTTCGTAATGGTTCGAAAATTACTGTATTTGTAGCAAATGAAAACGCAAGAGGTTTAAGGTCAAATGTAATTGCTAGAGAAGAGTGCAGACAGATAAAGAAAAAAGTTGAAGACTCTGTAATATCACCATTTCAAACGCCAAGAAAACCAAAATATATGTTGAAAGAAGATTATAAAAATAATCCGATTTTAAAAGAAGAACCTATTGATATATATATTAGTTCAAGTTGGTATGATGATGGGAATTGGATGTGGGATATTTCAGATCAGGCACTCGATGCAATGAAAAAACATAAAGGTGGAGTAATGCTTGCATTTGATGAGAGTATTACGTTAAAACACGATTTAAAAACAATTGACCAGTTAATTAAAGAAAAGAAAAAACAAGATCCTGCCACATGGCAGATAGAATTCCTAAATTTAAAAGTAAGGGATGCCGTTTCATCTTATTTTACATATGGAATGTTAATTAACAGACAAAAATTAAGACAAGTATTTTATCCACGTGATAGTATAGATTTTAAAATTGGAAAGAAAAATAAATTTGCTATACCAAAACAAGATAATGAAATAAGAATAATATCAAATGACATCGCTTTTGTTGCTGGAAAACAAAACGACAACTCGGTATACAGTTGTATTCGTGCTATTCCAGAATCAATTACTTATGAAAATGAAAATAATGTGGTTGAGGTAAAGCAAGGATTTAGAAGGCAATATTCATATATTGAATCTAATCAAATAGGAGACACAACTAAACAAGCTGTGCGTATTCGTCAATTATATGAAGATTTTGGAGGGGATTATATCGTCATTGATGCTAGAAATGGTGGAGGACAAATAGTTTATTCTCTTCAAAAAGTACTATATGACGAAGAACGTGAGATAGAATATTCTCCGCTTTTATGTATGAATAACGATGATTATGCAAAAGTTTGTCAAGATCCCAATGCAAAAGCTTGTATTTATGTAATTAACGCTACACAAAACTTAAATAGTGAAATTGCCATTGCTTTTAGAAAAAATCTTGTAGAAAACAGAATTGATTTTTTAGTTAATTACAATATAGCAAAAGAGGATATTCTAAACAATTATAAAGAGTATAAAGAGGCAATAGATTTAGATAAACAGGTTGAATTTGAAAATCCATTTTTAGAAACTCAGATAATGATTAGTGAATGTGCGGAGTTGAAGTATGAAAAAATGCCACAAACTGGTTTAATTAAGATATATGAACAAGGTAGTAATAAAAAAGATAGATATACTAGTGTAAGTTATGGTAGTTATTTTATTGACCAACTTGAACTAGATTTACTATCAGATAATTCAGATTATGATTTCGATTTTGATATAGATTAGTGAAGAAAGGAGGTTGGATAATAAATGCAAGAAGAAAAAACAACTGAAGAACTTATACAAGAACAATCATCTTATGCTTATGATGTTGAAATTAATAGTACTGATATAAATATGTTTAGTTTTTTCAGTGATTTTGAAAATTACTACACCGAAAGCCAACTAAAACAATATATTGCTAATCCAATGTACTATCATAATCAATTATCTAAAGTATCAAAAACAATGTATAGTAAAAATGGTGTTTTTGGTCAGACAATATCTAAAATGACAGCAGCTCCTTCTTTAGATTTTGTAGCTATACCACCGACAAGTTTAAAAGAATCTCAAGATAATATTGATAAAGTAAACCATATTATGAAACGCAAAATAAATCATAAACTTTCCACTAGAGATTGTATTTTTAACTCTTTATTAACTGGTGAATATGTAGCTATTTTGCGTGATACCAAGGCTAAACGAAATCTTCCAAAATCCAATCAGTGGACAATTTCTGATAAAATTGAAGGATTAGCATTTAAAGATAATATGATGTTACAACCATTAGATTTAGATTACGTTAGATTTGAAGGATTTATGAATGGTGACTATGTTGTGTCTTTTGATATGCAATATTTTGATCAATTTAAAGGAAGTGGTTTAGTTGGTGAAATTAAAAACTATCCAGAAAATTTTATAAAAGGTTATAATGAATATAAAAAAGATGGTAGTAAAAGATGGTTAATACTTGACCAAAAAACAACATTTGCCTATAAATATCGAGGTGCTATTACAGAATCACATGGACGTTCACTAGGATTATTTGCGATGATAGATATATTGTTTGCAGATGATTATACCGATTCTCAAAGGTCTAATATGAGAGAAAATAGCTCAACTATTAGATATATGACTCTACCAGAAGGTGAAAAAAAGGGTTCGTGTTCATTAAATAGAGATCAGCAAAAAAATCAGTACGAAAATTTCAAAAAGGCTGTTCAAAATAATGATAATAACAATAAAAATAGGATTGCTCAGACTACTACTTTAAAATTAGCTCCCGGTACTACTGTTGGTAAATTAGAAAATTCAAATACATTTTTACAAAATACTTTGACAGATGAAAATAATAAATCAATTAGTCAAGATTTGGGATTAGCTTTACCAGCATTAAATGGTACTGGACAAGGGGCAAGTTATTCAGCACTTGCCGTAAATATTGACCTCATGTTAGCCGAGGTATTTCAAATGTTAGAGCAGATACAATGGCAATATACTAAGCTAATTAATAACTATCTTGAATTATCAGAAGATAAATGGATAGAAATAGTTTATTTAAAAACTTCTACATTAAATCAAGAAGTGGCTTTTCAAACTGCCAAAGATATGTATATGAGTGCAGGTGGATCGAGAACATGGTTATATGCAGTTGGCTCTGGTGATGCAAGTACATATATTAAACTAATGGATATGGAAAGAGAATTAGGTTATGAAGATAAATATTTACCTCATATAACCAGCTATACAGCAAGTGACAGTGGCGATAAATCTAATCCAGATGATAATTTAGGTGGAAGACCAGAAAAGAAAGATGGTGAGTTATCAGATAAAGGTCTGGAAACAAGATCAAATGGTGGAAACAAAATGAAAAAACTGTCAACAAAATAACAGTATTTTATTAGTTAGGATTACACCTAGCTTTTTTAATGTACAAAAAAGGAGGTGAAAAATGAATTATAAAGCAAATATAGAATTATGTGAAATGTCTGATGATAAAAAGGCGGGGCGTGTTAATATCAAGATGTCGGCTCTCACTATTCATAAAGAGGGTGAATATAATCTCAATGGAATTACATGGCTAGAAGAATATGTACAAGATAATATAGATTCTATCATTGGCGCACCTTATGTAGTTAGTTGGCTAGTTGATAAAGAAATTCCATCGAATCATGGTACTATGACACACGATGATGAGGGGAACGTTCAATTTGAGGGTGAAAGCGTTGGGACTATACAAAAAGCCTATATAGATGAAGTTGAAATAGATGGTAAGACCGAGAAACGATTAGTTACAGAGGGGTATTTATTTAAACAAAGAGTCCCAAAATTCATTAAATTCCTAAAAGAAAAAATCGAAATTGATGGTGAGCATATAAAGGGATCAATTGAGATAAATGGTAAGGGTGATTCTAAAGATATTGAATATTTAGATGGTAGAACGAATGATGATGGAACTCTTAAAATTGGTCGAATTCCAAAAGTTTATGACTTTACAGGATTAGCAATTTTGTATTTAGAGACACCTGCTGATTCTGGTAGTGAAATAATAGAAATAAACTCGAAAGAAGGTAAGATTTTGAAAAAAGTTAAATCAACTCAAACAGTTGAAATTAATGAATTATCATATGACGATATAGCAACTCTTGTTACAAGAGCATTTAATTCCATTATGCGTCCAAAAGATAATTACGATGAGCATTGCTATAGGTATTGGATTTATAAGTTCTACCCTACTTCAAATCGTGTGATTATGTATAACGACTATGAAGCGCCTTATAAGTACTATATGACTACATATGAAATAACAAAAAATAAAATAATTTTGGGTGATATATCAGAAGTAGAGATGGATTGGAAACCAGTTAATAATGAGCAAGAAGTTGAAGTCAACACTTCTCTTATTAAAGATATGCTACAAAATTCTAAAAAGGAGGAAAATCAAACTATGGACAAAGATAATAACAAAGATGTTTCAGTTGTGGAATTAAATGGTCAGATAGTTGATAAAGTTAACGAAATTAACACTCTCAATAAGACTATTTCAGATAAAGATGTTGAAATAAACACTTTAAAAGAAAAAGAGGTTGAGTTAAATCAACTTATTGTTGAAGCAAATAAGACAATTGAAGCACAAAAACAACAGATTACTGAATTGAACACTGAAATTGAACCATTGCGCCAACTAAAGGTTGAAAAAGAAACAAAGGAAAAACAAGCAGAAATTAACGCATATTTTGAAACAGTTAAAGCAGAAAATGGTTTTACTGAAGTTGAACTAAATTCTTTAAAAACTGAGTATGTTGATAAAGGAGATTTAGAAGGACTTAAATCTGCCGAAACAGAACTGTGTGTTAAAAAGGTTAAAGAAATGAAAAAAGTAGAAAAGGTAGAAACTGAGGTTAATTCATTAAATGATAATAATCTATTTTTCTCTACAAAAACTGAAACCGTTGAAAACAACACATCTGATGATGGAAGTGAATTATTTAAATAATCACAGAATAAGAAAGGAGATATTAAACTATGTCTAAAATTAAATTTCAGAATTACAGTGGAATTAAAAATGAGCAACATAATCCACGTACAGTTGCAAAAACAGATTTAAAGAATGGTTATACTGTATTAAATGCTACTGAGGATGGTAAAGAGGTTGCAAAGGTAGTGTCTACAGTTGATGAGGCAAAAGGTGAACTTTATTTTGTATGGAATACTATTGATACACCAGAATTAGATAACGAGGCTGATTTTGTAATTAATGCTGGTAAATTTGCTAGAATTTTCAGATATCCACAGGGTGAAGTTTTGGAAGTAACTGGTGACTTAGTTACTGATGATGCTGTAAAAGGTGATTTATTAATTGCCGATGAAGTTAATGGTGGTAAATTAAGAAAAGCTATTAAAGCTACCGATATTGGATATGCAGTTGCACTTGAAGTTTTAGAAGTTACTACTTTTGGCGGGAAAGGTTATACCGTTAAAGTTACTTCTATTGCGTAATAATACTTATAAGAAAGGAGATATAAAACTATGAATTTAAATTTTGATAAATTTCAGGCTGATGTTGAACTTAATAGTTTAGCGTCCCAAGTAAATACCAAAACAGAAGGTGTTGAAATCTTTAGTGCTATGTGTGCTGGAAAAGATACATCTAAGTTTGGAAATAAAGTAGATAAAGTTAATGCATATATGAAGAATAAAGGTGCTCAAGCTGTTGCTGGAGATACAAAAGCACAGGCAGAATTAAATGCCATTAGAACAGAGATAATTCAGGCTCCATTACTAAAAAGACTTAATATTTTCGATTTCATGGGTAATAAAATTACCGTTGGTTATGATGAGGTTGTTAAGTATAAGGTTTATAATTTAGAGGGTAAAATGTCTGGAGAGCAAGCAGTTAACGGTTCTTTTCCATTTGCAAGTTATACCTACAGCACAAGAACTATGGACACTGGAAATATCACTGGTGGTGTGCTTGTAGATTATAGAGAATTCCAGACTGGAAATACTGACGCTATTCAGGTAATGAATGAGCAAGTTATTACTGATATGTTAAATAAAGTGTTTTATAAAGTGCAGAATGCTCTTTATAATGGCGTTAAAAATGCTCCCATTAAGAATTTCAGTGAAGCTGCTGGCATTACTAAAGCTGCTGTTGATAAGGCTCTAAAGATTGCTAGACGTTATGGTACTGTAAATATTTCTGGTGATTATTCTGTAGTTTCTCAGTTAGAAGATTTAGCTGGATTTAAAACTGACGTTGCAGGCACAGGTTTAAGATTTTCTGAAGCAGTTATGGAAGAAATTCGTAAGACTGGTTTGCTTAAAACATACAGGGGAAGCAATGTTGTTGAAATTCCAAATAGCTTTAATGTAACTAAATTAAATGCAGATGGTGATTTCTATGATACATATCTTCCAGAAGGTTTGTTATATTTCTTGATTTCTGGTGAGTTATCTCCTCTTCAGATTGGTTTTAAAGGTGGTTTACAGTCTATGACTGGTTTAGATTTAAATACTAGAACTCAGGCTACAAGATATGATTTAGAAGTTGGTACTGCTTTTATTGATGAATATGCACCTCATGCTGGTATTGTTTCTGATAGTAATTACGCAGTAGAAAAATAAATATAAAACAATAGGCTAGGTATATTGTTTGTATCTAGCCTATTCAAAAGGTGAAATGGAGGAATTTATAATGTTAGATTTAGATAAAAGGAGTAAGGTAATAAATTTATGTCCTTGGGCAGTTTCGTTTGTACTACCAAATTCAAATGCAGAAGTGATTTTGGATGCTAACAAGTCTACTACGATTAATAATGAAGAACTTGTTACATTAGCAGAAAATCATAATGTAATGTTTTGGGGGACAGATAATGGTAATCATGCAAGGATATATGTTGATAATCTTGAATTTAGACAATATGTTGGGTTTGATAATGCAGAAAATAAGATATCTCAATTTGTGTTAACAAATGAAGAATGTGCTAAGATATTAGAATTTAAAACTGATAGTACTTTTGAAAAACATGTAAAAGAAAAAGTTGTATTAGCACATGAAAAAGCTATATTTATGGATTATTGTCGTAAATCAAAATTAAACGATTATAACCGAATTAAATTTATTGAGCAATATACTGGAAAGAAATTTTAAAGTGAGGTGAGATTTTGGGTACAAACATACAAGAAGTATATGATGCTTTTTTTGTAAAAGTTCCAAATACTGATTTTACTGGTCAAGAAGAATTAATATTTCAATTATTTAAAGCGGCACTATCTTATTGTTATAGGACTGTACCTGAAAATTTGGAATACACCTACGACGATGTTTTACATGAAGGATATTTTAATGATTTATTAGGTCAAGATACTATAGAGCTAATATCATTGTGTATGAAGCGAGAATTATATAGAAGAAATAATGATAAATACAGTAAAATAAAACAGTATATCGGAACTAAATCATTTAATAAACTTCCAGATATGATAGATCAATCTAAAGAAACAAGAATGATTTTTGAAGCCTTAAATGATGAAATAGATAACCTTAGACAAGAATTTTATCATCTTGATACGGATTAGGTGGTGTATGATGAAAAAAGAAAAAATATTAATTAAAACACCACAATATGAAATAGATTTCAAAGAGCTTTGTGATAAGGAATGTATTAAAATTAATGGTCTTCTCACATTTATTGAGAAAGAATTCAACACAGAAATGTCTCAACATCAAGAATTACGTCACGAAATACTTGATATATCAAATTTTATAAGACGTTTACCTACTATGGTAAGTGAGGTGATTCGTGATGAACCTTAGAACTGACTGGTTAGACACAGACTTAAATGATAGTGATTTTTATACAAAAGAAGAAACTATTAATAGTGTAAAGTCAAACTTTGACATTAGAAGATATCATAGTGCTGAAGGATATAGTGTAAATGTTGATGATATAATTGAGCAAGTTATTATTCAAGATCATACCAATCCTATTCATCAATCGGATGTAGATAAGAGAATATTACTATCTATGGAGTCTGGTGTACATACTGGTAGTTATGTAAAATATAGAAATCAGACGTGGTTAATCAATTCTAATGTAAATATAGTTGATGATGGCTATAAAGAATGTCAAATGCAATTATGTAATTACACCCTACTCTTCCAATCCCCAACAGGTGTTATTCTCTCCTATCCATGTATCACATCATCAAAATCATTTAATCAAGATGAATCAAAAATAATCACGCTACCATCGAATCAAAAGTCAATTTTATGTTGTTTTGATGAAAATACTTCATTGATAAAAACTGACGATAGATTTTACGTTGATAAGTTAAATAATACTACTTGGCATGTAATTGGGGCGGTTGATAATACCTCTTTTAACTATGGAGATAAAGGATTAATATACTTTATAGTTGAACAAGATTTAGAACAGAATAATACGGAATATCCAGATAGACCAGATTTAGGAGTATGTAATTATTTTGAACCTAGTGGAGAAGTTGAACCACCAGTTGAAGGATATTCATATGCAACTATAGTTAGTAGCGGTAGTTTAACAGTAGGTGGATTTACACGCACAATCACACCAACATTTTATGAATCTGATTCTACTTTAGCTGATGGAATAATAGCAGTTTGGGATATTGTTTTACCAACTGGTTATGAAAATCAATTTACTATTACATATGTAGATAATCAAGTTAAGATTAAGGTTGCTGAAAATTATGACTTAATTGAGAAAACTGTTACGTTTAATGTAATGGGATCTAATGGTGGTTATGGTGGAAGTTTGATGTTGATAATTACAGTATAAGGAGGCGATGATTATTGAACTTTTATGAACTTGGAAGTTATAAGAAAAATATTATGAATATGTTTGTCGCCAACGAAGGTATTGTAAATTTAGTCATGCCAACACCAGACGATAATAGATTTGATCTTGATGCTAATTTTCTTGGAGGAGAACATAAAACAACCAAAGGTGAAGTTATTATATTAATAGGTCACTGTTTCGATGTTCCTTTTATTTATACCACTCTACCAGACAACAGAAATGCAATTTTTATAGATACTATAATTTCAAGAGCTGATGGTGAATCTATTAAGGAAATGACTATAAATATTGAGGTAATGTGTCATAAAACCAACTTACAATTAAGCACTCAAGATAGGGTTAAATACTTCAAAAAAGGGCTATCTGGAAATCGTTTAGATATGATTGTACAAGAAATAGGTTTGCAATTAAACAGTAGTAGAGAATTTGGAATAGGTAGATTTAAGGTATCTCCTAGAAATCCTGTAAAATCATACTTCGCTAATGAAAATTATTTCGGAAAAGTATTAACATACACTTGTGAAGATTTTATGACGGATTATGCAGCGAGGTCGTTAAATGGAGATTGAAAAATACTATTTAAATTTGAAAACACAAAAACCTATTAATTACGATGGATTAATCATATATCAACCTTCATTTAATGAAATAATGAAATATGGTTTAGATTTTTATAATCAAATAATGTTAATTTACTCTCTCACTTTAGACTGTTTCGATAAATTACCAGACAAAGAAAATATAAATATATTTGATGATTTAATATTAAATGATGAATATTTATTAAACTGTCTAAGTGAATCATTATATATACTTACAAAAGCAGATCAAATATCCTTATATAAGAATTCTAAAAATTTAGAATTAAAATTTATAGACGTTAACAAAGAATATATAACTAAAAAGGTTGTCAAACCAAATGATAATACAAAAATACGTTACTATTCTTTATTTGATTGGCTATATTGTAAAATAACGAAAAGGTTTTTTAAGAAAAATATATTAGAAAAGCTCGAATATATTGATGAAACAGAAGAAATTATTAATAAAACTGAAAGAACATTTATTATAAATTCATCCAATTTTGATGACATTAGTAATATTATACTAAAGATTAATGGCAATAAAAAAGCGGTTATTGAAAAGCCACCTATTAATATGTCAGATAGACAGAAGGATATATGGGAAAAGCTTCAAGAAGGTAGACGCAGAGACGCTAAAAAAAATGAAATACATATCTATGATATCTTAAACATATGTGAGTTTGGTGGTGAATATCATCTGCCTATTGAAACGATATGTGGTTGGTCTTTGTGGCGTATTATGAATTGCTATAAAGCAAGAATTGGATGGAAGAGCTATGACGACAATCTACAAATAGCATTAATATCAGGTGATAGTAAAAGTATTTCAGGTCAAAATCATTGGCATCAACAATTAATGATTCGTGAATAGCGAGTTATTTTTTATTGCAATAAATAAAAATTATCAAGAAAGGTAAAAGGTGAAATTTATGTTATATGCATTGAAAGACTGTGCAAATTTAAGAGTAGATAATTCTGCTGGGAAAACACAGATGTTTGTAAATTATGCTAAAACCAGTTCACTAGAATTTAGTTCAAATTCTGTATTTGCTATGAATAAGAACGTTAAAGCAGTTCGATTCGACTCAAATCGTGAGGGTACATTCACAACAACTATGGAAGTTTTTCCGATGGATATGATTCCATTATTATTTGGCACGAAATTTACTAATGAAACAGTTCCGTTTGCAAAGAGAGAGGTATTAAGAGTTACAAGTGGTTCAGCTACATTGATAGGAACACCAAAAGTAGGCTCATTACAGGTATTTAAGGTTGAGAACGATGATAAAATTACCCATATTAAAGAGCAAACAGTAGGCACTCCTGCGTCATCTCCTGATACATATTCAATTACTGGGCAAACATTAACACTTAATGCCACTACATTCCCTGATGATAACGGGTATGTTGCTTGTTATTACTTCGTAGATACTCAGGCAAAGAGTTTTAAAGTTGATAATGTATCCTTCCCTGGCGGTTATGTTATATATGGTGATACTAACCTTAGAGGAACAGATCAGATTGATGAATTTGTTCAATTTAAGCTGCATAATGTCAAACCTCAGTCAAATTGTACGCTCACAATGGATGTAGATAATATTGCTACGCTAGAAATAGTATGGGATATTATGGGCGATGCAGAAGGAAATATGCTTACTTGGAGTTCTGTAGCATAAGGAGGAATCAATATGGCTAAAGTAGTTTATACATGTTTTGCTGTTCCACCCGAAGGTATTTTAATCGGTAAGATTTATGAAACTGGAAAAGACGAAAAGGGTTCTTATTATATAGATGGAACAGAAAAAATATATGCTGATAAGGAATATATCAATACTTTGTTCTCTCCTATTGAAGAACCAGTAGTCAAAAAGACGAAATAAAATTATTGGAGGCTAGGTGAAATATCCTAGCCTTATTATGTGAATTGTATTGGTTATTATAGGGATTATACAATTCGCATATTTGTGATTTTGTATAATCCCTATTTTTTACGCTATACAAATTTAAATTGAAATGGAGTGTTTAACATAGAAAATAAAATGATATTAGCACCACAATCTGATGAGGTTCGTTTAATTAATCCAAAACAGGTATATTACTACCTTTCACAAAATGTCTTTCCATTAAGATTAGAATGTGGATATGATGAAAAAATAGTTTTCGTTTTTGAGAAAGAAGCGACTCTTAGGCTCTTTTCCAAATGGAGAGAACGTGATACTGGTTGGAGAAATAATAAATAAGGAGAAATTAAAATGAAAGAAAGTAAGCCTATTTATGGATTTAGTGATTTAGATGAGTTTAGTGGTATAGTGTGGGAAACTGAAAAAGGAATGATTATCACAACTAATGGAAATATAAATTTTAATAATAATTTATTAATTAAGAGTTGTGAAACTGGTGAAGAAATTAAAGATATTGATATAAGAAATATATTAATTGATATATTAGGGTTTTAATATCAAACCATCATTTTATGAGAAATTAACTTTACTTTCGTGCATATAACTCTTCTAATATTATGCACAAATGTCAAATATTTAAGAAAGGGGCTGACCGTCATACCAGACTATCGTTATCACTGTGACTTTTGCAACGTAGATGAAATAGTAAATAGAAAGATGAAAGATTATAACCAAAATGAGCCATGTGGTGTATGTCACAAACCAATGAAACGCATTACTGAAGATATGGTAAGTAATGAAGCAATATGGAAGTGCAACGGCGATTATAATTCAACAAGATAAATTAAAAAATATCTTTACTTCTCTGACAACGGATTGAAGTAAGGATATTTTTATGTCCTGAGTGGGAATTGAGTAGAACTCGTTGACCTACTCTCCCACTTTTAGAAAGGAATGATATAAATAAACGTAGGCAAGAACTTTGAAAATAATTGGAAGAAATGTGTTCCAAGCTATGTAATGTATTATAGGCTACCAGATCCGCCTCAGTCATTTAATAAAACTGATGCATTGAGATTTAGTTGGAAGAATCCATGTGATAATTTCTTGTTTGATGGCAATGCTCGCACATTTTACGCATTGGAGTTAAAAACTTCTAAATCAAAATCATTTAGCTTTGAAAAAGAAAAGAATACGTATAAAACTGCAAATATACATTATCATCAAATTGAAGGATTGAATAAATTAGCAAAGATTAATTATGTTGTTTCTGGATTTATATTTAATTTTAGATATGAAGATGAAGATACTGAAAAAACATATTTTCAAGAAATATGTGACTTTAACATGATGATAAATGAATTAGGTAAGAAGAGTTTTAATGAAAATGATTTATTGAACTATAATCCAATTTTAATAGAACAAACAAAACTAAGAACTAACTATAAATATAATGTAGAGAAATTTCTACAAGAAACTAAATTATAAATAATCAGGAGGAAAATATATGTTTAAATATTGGAAAGAAATGCGTGAACTTAAAAGAACGGAGCGACAACTCAAGGTAGTTTTGCTAGGTAAACTCTATGATGTAGTGCAAATGTTTGAAGGTGGTAGTGATATTTTAGAACTTGCTAATAAGATGAAGGACGTAGATCAGAAAGATATAATTGAAGAATTAGTTAAGAATGTGACAAATAAAGAAAAGGTTGAATAGTTATGGCTACTAAGACATTTACTACGATGGTTGGATTAGAAAATTATATTGAATCAAAATGTACTATTGCAGTCGAAAATGCAGCAAAAAGATTACAAGAAAAACTTGTTGAAATTATAGATAGTGAATATTATCAGCAGTATGATCCAGAATATTATATTCCTAGATCTTATGAATTCTTAAAATCAGCAGTTTCAAAAATGATAAATCCACAAACTGCGTCCATAGGTATAGATGACGAATATTTTAATTATGAATATCCAGCAAGATATATGATGTTTGAAAATGGTGGTGGAACTGACAGAAGTGTATTAGGTCATTGGACTGGTGAAGACCAAGTTATGATGGCATCTCAGGGCTACCATGGTACATATAACATTAGAACAGAAGGCAGGTTTTGGGAGTCATTTATTGACTATTGTGAAGCCAATGCGGTTTCAATATTAAGAGAAGAACTTTCCAAGGTGGGTATTAAAACAACAAAATAGAATCACCGTTTTAAGTGGTTTAACATGTCCAGTTGAGAGAAAATACTACGACTGTGAGTGGCGGTCGGCATACTAAGGCGTGTAGAAATACATGGGACGTTAAAGAAATCTAGTTTGAGTAGAGTATACTACAATAGAAACTAATATAAGACCTTAGTAGGATAAGATGGCAAACACTAGTTCCATTCGCCCTGCACCTAATAAGAGACTGAATTATGATAGGAATAAGTGCCTATTGTGAGGTTGGTGTGGAGTCACTTATATACAAAATAACAATATGAAAGCAGTATTTTATATTAGGAGTAGTGAGTATCAAAGCCACTACTCTTTTACTATGTAATTTTATAAATTTATAGATAAGGAGGAATAAATAATAATGGCTAAAATGGAAAGATTAAAACCAGTGACAGATGAAGAGTTTGCACTGTGTAATAAATTAAACTTAGATATGTATAAAGATTTTTTAGATAACTCTACTGAATTGGCTGACAAAACTCTTAATGCTTATCGTTCCAATTTAAAGATATGGATAAATTGGGTTAGAGAAAATTTAGAAAATAAAAATATAGTAGATATTAAACCAAGAGAATATTTAAGATTCCAGAATTGGTTATTAGGAAAGAACCACTCATCTTCCGACATAGCAAATAAAAGATCCGCTATTAGCTCACTTAATAATTATATAGTTGTTTATTATTCAGATGAATATCCTACATTTCATAATTTCATAAATAAGAGCATAAAAAAACCTGAGAAGGCATTTGTCAATGAAAAATTACCACCTTCAAGAGAAGAAATTGAAATGATGATTAATGCTTTAGAAGAATCAAATAAAAAGTACAAAAAGATGTACATAGCATATTTAAAGTTTACATTTGAAACAGGCTGCCGACGTGCGGAGACAATGCAAATTCTAAAGGATATTGTTGATGCTACACTTATTATAAAGACTGTTAAAGTAAAAGATGATAATGGTAATGAAATTGAAAAGGATGCGAAATACTATTTAACTCCTAAGATTCGTTGTAAAGGACGAGGTAAATCTGGTAAAATTCGCCAACTAAAGTTTAGTGATTATTCAATGGATGCTTTTAAAGAATGGGTGGCTGAAAGAGATGATGATTGTCCTTATATGTTTATTACTAAGCATAATGGAGAAATAAAACAAGTATCAGAAAGTACGTTTAATGGATGGGCTAAAAATATGTTCGCTCCTATGCTTGGAAGGAGATTCCACCCTCACGCACTCAGGGAATCTGCGGCAACGGATATTGTTGTAGAACAAGGCAAAAGTATTGAAGTGGCACAAAGTCTTTTAGGGCATAATTCAAGCGAAACTACAAAAATTTACATTTGTGGGGTTGATCAAGAATCGGAGTCTGATGAGTTATTCATTTAATAACTTAACCCCACTCTCCCACTTACCATAATTTACAAGTTGATTTTCATCTCAAATTATCATACAATGATTATTTACACTAGTACATAATACCTACATAGGAGCATCATGCAAATACTAAATAATATACAAAAAATAAGATGGGAACAAAACATATCATTACGAGAATTATCAAAGCTATCAGGGTAGCATATACAACAATAGATATGATTGAAAATGAATCATATAGCAACCCCACTTTGGAAACTGCACTAAGAATATCAAAGGGTTTGAAAAAACCTATTTATGAAGTTTTTGATTTAGATTGGGAGAACATAGATTTTGATTAATGTTCAATATAGTGAACACTTTTGCTAATTGTCAGATAATTAACAATTTTTCTACTAAATATGGTAAAATCTTCTTGTAAACATTAACAATAATTTCACAATGGAGGGCTGTAGAATGTACAAAATTACAACAGTTATTACGATTGAAGAAGCTATTGATAAACTAGAATTGTTAAAGTGGCAAGAAGGTATTACAGATTTTGTTATTACTGAAGAGTTTTCAAATATTAAGGAGTTTCTAGTGAGTAATTTATCTATTGAAACTGAAGATGATATTGTATTTTGTTGGGATGATGGTGAAGAAATTGAACGACAAGGAAGCATTTTAATTGGGTTTTTGAAACATCATTTATTATCAATTAATAAGATATATGATAAAGATATTGGATATGATTTATTGGAATTCGAGGATGGAACTGTCACTATTAAAGTTGCTTAGAAATTAAATATTGATATGAAATTAAGAGCTGTCAATTTAGTTTGATAGCTCTTTTATTATGGAGAAATATAACACCGAATGGCTATTTTATGTGGAAATAAATTGTTAAAAATAATTAGAGAATTTTACATATTTACTATTGACAACTTTATGTATTCGTGCTATCATTTATTCAAGATAATAAGTTATCTTAATATTAAAAGTAGGTGGTGTATATTAAACAGATTATTGTGCGTTTACCAGATGACAAACATCAAGCTTTAAAAATTAAAACTATTAAAGACGGTGTTTCAATTCAAGGATTTGTCGAGAGTGTTATTACTGAGTATTTGGGAAGTAATATGACAGCTACTGAACTGGTAGATAAAATTAAGCAAAAATAGAAAATAAGGATACTGCTCCAGTCTGGACAACTTAGCAATATCCTTATACATACACAGCACAATAATATAATTTAATTGTATATTATCTACTGTAGCATGAGTGCGTATAATAACACACCTTTAACAGTATTTATTATACCACTCTTAATCCAATATTTCAATGAAAAAAGGAGAAAGAGTATGGAAAACAAGGTAAAAGAATTTATTAGTAAAAAGTTTGGACATGTAAGAACGGTAATTATTAATGGGACGGTTTATTTTGTAGGTATCGATATCACTAAGGCACTTGGTTACAGTAATCCACAAAAGGCAATTAGAGATCATTGTAAAGGGGTGAACGAAACGTTCATACCTTCCAAAGGTGGTAGACAAAAGGCTAAAGTAATAAATAAAAGCGATATCTACAGACTGATTATTCGTTCAAAACTTCCTGATGCTGAAGAATTTGAGACTTGGATATTTGACGAAGTAATACCTCAAATTGAATTAACAGGTGGTTATATTCCAATTGAGGAAACAGATGATGAAAAGTTAATATTAGCAAAAGCACTACAGATTATGCAACGTACAGTAGAAGAAAAAGATACTATAATTGATTCTATGAGACATAAAGCCGATACTTATGATGATATCATGGATGCTAAAAATACTTTCGATATGAATGCAGTTGGTAAAATAGTTGGTATGGGTGAATATAAATTATTTGAATATCTGCGAAATAAAGGAATACTCTTCTACAACTCAAATAATGATAATGTTCCATATGAAAGGTTTATGATAGCAAAGTATTTTAGTGTTATAGATACTATTGCTCCCAATGGCGAGACGCACTCTACTACTAGAGTTTATCAAAAAGGAATTGGCTACATATTAAAACAACTTAAAAAAGATAAAAAGAAAGAATGTAGACTTCTGGAGGTAGTTGCTAATGCTTAAACAATATGATATCTCACAGTACGAATATAATACAACACAAGCCGATATTCAATCACTTAAACAATTTTTTGATGAACGTGATAGTTGGGAAAATCCAAGCAAATATACTGTGTTAGAATATTTCCCACCAGAAAATAGCGTGAATTACTCTCCTACTGTTTATAACATAACGAATTTAGTTATAACTGATATTGAGGATGGTATTGTACTATGTGACGGATATCTCAATAAGGAAAACATTATGTTGTTTGATAATATGGTTGATAATGGTGAGTTTCGTAATCTCAATACTTTTCTCATGGATGATATTATTATGATTGGAATGGATAAGGAACATATCACGATTAGTTTTAATTATGGTTACATAAGGATTTATTATTAATTGTTGGGTATACATAAATTGAATATAAAAATTTAAAGCACTCATGTGATATGGGGTGCTTTTGTATAATATCAATCAAAATAAGCCATATTTCAGCGTTAAATAGGCGTGATTATATGGCTTAGGTAAACTTGTGTGGGTGTGAATATTAGAGCCTTAAAAGGGCTTTTAGAATTAAAATCTATGTTTACACGCCATACAAACTCTTTCGTTTTTTCCACTACCCAAGAATCCAGTAGTTAATTTCCAACCACGCTTCATAAGTTGGATCTGTGTACTGTGACACTTAGGACATTGAACATTACCATTTGCGTCACTTTGTATTGTATTTTTGTTTTTAAAATGATTTTCCATATGTTCTTTTGCTTCTGAACGTTTTTCGTTATCATGAAATTCAAACCAAACCAACCATATTAAAAATATTAAACTTAAAACACCTGCAATAATATAACCCATCATACCACCACCATTAAGTATTATATTTTTATTATATAATTATTTCTATAATATGTCAACTGTAAACACTCCAGAAGGGGTGTTTTTTAAAATGCCCTTATTAATTCGAAAGGAGTGAATAAAAAATGGATGATTTTAAAGTAAGAGTCAGTGCTGAACTTGAAAAAAATGCTGGTAAACAAATACAGGATGGATTAAATAAAGTTACGCCCAAACCAATTGAAGTACCATTTAAGATTGATTTTAAGAACTCAAAAGAAATTGAAAATGAAATGAAACGCATTGTTAGTAAGCTTACTAACGGTAAAGGTTCTTTAGCAGATTTTAAGATTAATACCAGTACTATTTTTGATAAAGATTTAGGTCAAAGAGTTGAAAAAATTAATAGTGCTCTTATTAAATACAAAAATGAACTTGGTGAAGTAATATCAGAACAATATAAATTCAATAAGATTGGTTCTAACATAGATGGTAATGGTAAAGAAGAAGCCATTATGGGCTGGTCTAAGGCTATGTCTACCTATGGACAAAACATAGAACAGGTTACAAAAAAAGAAGAAGCATTAGCTAAAAAACAACAGGCTTCAATGATGAAACAAAAAGAACTTGTTGAACAAATGAAACTGCTTCAGATACAAGCAAATAAATCTGGCACTACTTTGAATCAAGATAATTTAACTGGATTTGACACAGCAAATAAGAATAATAATATTAAAGAAATGACTCACTATTTAAAACTTGCTAAAACAGAATATAGTCAGTTTAACGCTATGATGGAGAAAGATTTACCTATCTCTGGTCTTGAAAACATGAAGAAGAACATAGGTACTATGCCTATTGATATCCAGAATGTCGAAACTAGTTTTAAAAAACTGCAAGTTCAACCAGAGGAGCTACGCACTAGAATTGACCAGTTAGGTAATAGTTTTAAATCATTAGAGAATTTTAAAGGTGCTGAAGCAGATAAGGTTAAACAGTACAATTTGCTTAAAAATGAGATTACTGGAGTCACAAAGGAAGTTAAATCACTTATATTCGTTCAACAACAGCAAATATCACTAGATGATAAAACCAAATTCTCATCTTCTATTACTAGTTGGTCTAATGATAATACTAAAGGTGCTAAATTATTTAGAGTTGAATTAGAAAGAATTCAAAGAGAATTAGTTGGTGCTGATAAAACTAAATTTACGGCTTTGAAGAAAGAATTTGGTTCTATTCAGAAACAGACTGAAGCAATGGGCAAATCGGGTAGAACAGCTTTTCAAGAAATTGGTAATAACTTCAAAAAATTCGCTTCTTGGTATGGAATTGCTGGGGTAGTGACTAGCGCCGTGCGCGGTGTTAAGCAAATGGTTTCTACTGTTATTGAATTAGATCAAAGTTTAGTGGATTTGCAACAGGCGACAGGGTTCACAGCCGAAGAAACTGGTAAGCTACTTAATACATACATAGATTTAGGTCAAGAGTTAGGTGCTACTGGAACAGAAGTTGCTCAAGCAGCAGATGTTTGGTTGAGGCAAGGTAAATCATTAGCAGAAACAAATACACTTATTAGAGATTCAATGATTTTATCTAAAATAGGTCAGGTAGATTCTGCCAAAGCTACACAATATCTAACAAGTGCCATGAAAGGTTATAAATTAGAGGCATCTGAAGTTTTAAGTGTTATTGATAGAATGGCATCAGTTGACCTAAGTAGTGCAACCAGTATAGGTGGTTTAGCTGAAGCTATGTCTCGTACAGCAACAGGGGCTAGCATGGCTGGTATAGAAATGGATAAACTTCTAGGTATGCTTGCTGTTGTCGGTGAAGTAACACAAAAATCAATGGATAGCATTGGTGAGTCTTTTAAAACTATATTTGCACGAATGGGAAATGTTAAGCTTGGTAAATTTGTTGACGAAGACGGAAATGATATTACTACTGAAATTAATGATGTAGAAAAGATTTTAAACAAAGTAGATATAAAACTTCGGGATAGTGCAACTTCATTTAGAAACTTTGGAGATGTTCTTGATGACGTTGGTGGTAGTTGGTCAGATTTTAATGAAGTAGAACAAAATGCAATAGCAAATGCATTTGCTGGCGTTCGCCAACGTGAAAATTTCAATGTCCTAATGGAGAATTATGGGGATTCTTTGAAGTATGCTGAAATTTCAGCAAATAGTGCTGGAACTGCTATGGAGAAGTTTTCTGCATATGAAGAATCTGTTGAAGCAAAAACAAAACGCTTACAAGCAAGTTTACAGGAACTAGCTACTGACACTTTAGATTCTAGTGTCGTTAAAGGATTTTTAGATTTAACTAATGGTATTGTAAATGTAACCGATAAAATTGGTTTATTAAATATTGCATTATTAGTTACAGCTGGAATTTTAGGTGGTAAAGGATTATTAATATTATTTCCTAAGTTGGCAACGACTCTAGGTGGGGTAGCGGCATCTTTTGGTATGTCTGCTACAGCAGCAGGAACTTTAGGTGCTACTCTTAGTACTATGTTACCAATATTGGCAGGTTTGTTAATTGTAAAAGGTGTAGCTACAGCTTACGACCATTTCAATGTAACTCTAGAAAAAAATCAAGAAGTACTTTCAAAACAAGCTCAAATATACAGTGATGCAACAACAGAAGTTGAAAATCTTAAAGACAAATTAGATTCTGCTAAATTAAAATTAGAAGAATTAAACAGTATAGGTGGAGCAAGTTTTGTTAAAGATGGTGAACAGGCAAAACTAAAAAAACAAACAGAAGAACTTCAAAGACAATTAGATATTGCAAGAGAAACTCAAAGAATAGCTGCTGAAAAGGTTGAAAAAACAGCTATAGAAACATTAACAACTCAAGTTGATAGTAGGTATAACTCAAAAGTACGTCATAGTGATTTTTCAGGTAGCAGTATAAAATATGATCAAGTAACTAGGGATTCTGAATTACAAAGAACAATAAATTCATATAATCAGTTGTCAAGGTCTTATTCTGTATTAGAAAAAGAACAACAAAAATTAGCAAAGTCTGGTAAAGGTAACTCAAAACAGTTTAAGAACAATGCCAAAGAATTAGAAAATCTAAAAGTTCAAATGGGTGATACAAAATCATATGCTAACGAATTAGCGATTGAACTTCAAACCGAAAAAGAAGGTATCACTGGTGTAACTGATGCTGGTAAAGAACAAAAGGAAATTGTTGAAAATGTATTGGGTTTATATATTACTTGGTTAGACGGAATTAATGAAATAACTGGTGCAAATTCCGATTTATCTGATGCTAGTGATGATGTGGTAGATACAATGTCTGATAGTACTACTGCTATTGAAAAACAAAATAAATCCATTGACGAATATCAAAAATCCCTTTCCACAATTAAAAACGCATTATCAGCAGATGATTTAGACTCATCTTCTATCATTGACCTAATGCAAGAATTTTCTGATTTTAGTTGGGAATCATTTGGTGTAACTGGTGCTAAAGGTATTGGTGACTTAAATGGTGCATTAAAAGAATTAGCACGAAGACAATACGAAGCACTTGATTCATCATTAAAAACCAATGAAGCATTTAAGCAAATGTACGAAGATGTAATAAATGCCTCCGATTCTACTCTCACACTGTCCGATTCACTAAAAGCCCTATCTTCTAATGCTAGTTTTATAGATGATCTAAAAAAAGAGTATAAAGAAATCGACACAATATCTACAGATTCTCTAAATAAAATTATTAGTACATATCCTAAACTTGAAGGCGTAGTTGTCGACTTCCTTGCGCAAAAAATTACCGAAAAAGATTTATTCAAAGAATTAAACAAAGCATATCAAACTGATGTGGATAATTACCGTGATGCTGTAATTAAGAAAAAATCGATAGATGGTGATTTCTATAAAGAGGTAGTAAATAATCTACCTGATTGGGTAAAGAATTTAGCAGGTAGTTATGGAATTGACTTTGACAACTTCAAGACTTTGCAAGAAAGTAAACTAAAAGTTGCAACAAAATATGAAAAGAAATTAGCTGAAATACAAGACTTAGATAGTTTATATAAATCACAAACTGCATTTGATCCATTAGGAATTAA
>ENA-UOOR01001563-UOOR01001563.1-fermentation-metagenome-genome-assembly--contig:-NODE-1563-length-26437-cov-7.667538_pt1 | contig 26437 bp, 24 predicted proteins | sample MGYA00245780_ERZ724029 | MGnify/ENA primary metagenome ERZ724029 (study PRJEB28704, sample SAMN03018315) | fermentation metagenome | biome: anthropogenic terrestrial biome; feature: soil; material... | reverse complement strand
CCAAAATCATCAAAAGTATATATCGGGATTTTAAATATAATCTGACCCTTGCCATGTTCAGTTTTTCTTTATTTTTAATTAGAACTATTATAATCAATAGCGGTACACTTAATAAATTACCAATAAGCCTTAAAGAATAATTATTCATTAATGTATCTGCATCAATTTTTAAGAGAAAGACTAAGCCACCAGCTAATATAATATCAACTACACTAAGTAAAATATGAGTAAGAAGAATATCTAAAAATTTTCTGTGTCCGGAAAGTACTTGATAAAAGACAAAAATTACAATAATTATAAATAAAGAACTTAATATAGTTTCATTTATTAAATCTGAATATGTAGCACTAATTCCTAAAAACATGCCGATTAATCCTATAAAATATATATAATACTTTCTATTTAATTTATAATCCAATAATTTTACTATAATTAACCCCATTTTAATAAGCTCTAAAAAATAAAGTGCAATCCAATAAACTGCAAAATTCATTTTAACCTCGATTCTGGTGCTTTAGCGCCTTGTAACAGCTATGGCGATTTGTATAACAGGACAAATTGACGGTTGAAAAAACAATGCCTTGTCAATATATTCTCTCCTGCTATTTTGCATTTTTTAATATATAATCTTTCATTGTTACTTTAAAATTAGTAATTTTTCGAAAGGATATTGGAATTTCTTTATTATTTTTTAGAATAGCAAAATTATCTTCAATTTTTTTCACATAAGATAAATTTACTAAATATGATTTATGCGTTTGATAAAGAAAGCTCTTTAATTGATTCGCCCAATATTTAAGAGGCTTATTGCTTATGTAATGTTCATTAGTCATATAGATAGCCGTATTATCACCAAGGGACTCCACATACATAAGCTCTTTTATATCCACAATAGCTTGTCCATTTTTATGTTCTATTATAATAGTCTGGCAGAACAATTCTTTTACAGCCTCACTTAAAGCTTCTTCCAATTGATTATCATCTATTGGTTTTAGTAGATAGCGAAATGCTTTTACTTTAAATGCTCTTTGCATATATTCTACTTTACTGGTTAAAAAAATTAAATGTTTCTCATATCCCTCTTTCCTTAGTAATTCAGCAATGGAAAATCCATCTAGTTCCGGCATATTGATATCTAAGAATATGATATCTATGTCCTCTACTTCCTTAAGTAACTTTCTTCCATTATTAAATAATATGATATCATATTCTATGTTACTCTCATTCAAAATGGTTATACATTTTTCTTTCATAATCTCTAATATTATCTCTTCATCATCGCATATTGCTATATTCACGGTAATCACTCTCCCCATTATTACTTATTAATACCATTATACCATGAATTTACAAATATGACAATTTATATTCAAACTTTCAGCTAATTTTCGGCATATAGATACAGTATATTACAGGAAATAATTGAGTTCTGAATTCAGATAAAGTGGGGAGTTTTTAAATGGGGTTGTTTCAAGATTGTCATACTGTATAAGGGTGTCATTCTGAGCGTAGCGAAGAATCTTATTTTAACGTGAGATTCTTCGCTATGCTCAGAATGATACCTGACACCCTACGCAGAATGACACCCTACGCTCAGAATGGCACCCTTATACAGTATGGCACCCTTATACATATTTTTCTCCTTTGACTTCTAAATAAAGTTATATTATAATTTTTATAAACAAACAATAAAAGTCATTAAGGTACTCGTTACAGAATCCACAGACTAAACCGTAATGATATTTTCCTGCCCTTTATTGTAAAAACTATAGAATACTTAATTAGGAGATATTTATGTCTGTACTAAAATCTATCATTCCAAAAGAAATGCGGGATATTAATAGAACAGCTGTATTAGAATATGTTCGGCAAAATGGTGTAGTATCACGTTCTGCCATTGCTTCTGAATTAAATCTTTGTTTATCTACTGTTGTTCGCATAATTGATGAACTAATGGAAGATAAGCTCTTACGTATGTCTGGAGAGTTTGAATTCAGCGGTGGGCGAAGAAGGCCGTTAATTGAAATTGATAACTCTCGTAATGTCATTATATCCGTAGACATTGGCGGTACTAAGGCATCTGCCGCTCTTTGCGATATTTTAGGTAATATTTTAGAAATTAAAACCATTAACAACCATCAATGCTTGGGGGAAGATTGTATTAAACTGGTTGAGTCTTTAATTGATGATATGTTACCCCTAGTTAATAATTGTATATTACGTGGTATCTCTGTGGGCGTTCCTGGTGTTGTACGAGACAGTAAAGTACTGGCTGCCCCAAGTTTAGGATGGGACAACCTTCCACTTGGCACATATCTTCAAGATAAATATCCATATCCTATCTTAGTGGAAAATGATGTTAACTTAGAAGCCCTTGGAGAACTTTGGTTTGGTCATGGTCGTAAAAGTTCCGACTTAATCTACATCCACATTGGAACCGGTATTGGTATGGGAATCATACTTGACCGTTGTATCCTGCGTGGTGCTCATAATGGAGCCGGCGAATTAGGCTATGGAATGTTTGATAGAAATGATCTATTACATAGATATCCAGGTTTCGGTGCATTAGAATCCACTATTGGTGGTCATGGATTAGGAGAAAGAGCTAAAGAAATACTAAAGAATACCCTTAGTAAGGATGAGCTTACTACCATAACTGCACAGGATGTATTCCGTAATGCCCAGCTTAATGTTCCTTGGGCTGTGAATATGATAGATGAATTTATAGATAAACTATCTATGGCATTAATTAATGTAAATGCTCTCTTTGATCCAGATTTAATTGTAATTGGTGGTGGTGTTATGAAAAGCGGTAATATATACATGAAACAAATCTTAAACAAAGTAACAGATAAAACACCTAATCCTATTTATATTAAAAATTCAGAACTTGAGGAACCCGTAATCCTAGGTGGTTGTGCAGGTATTCAGCAAAGGACATTAAAATATTGTGTAGTAAAGGATACTTTATAAAAGGAAGGCTGGAATAAAGACTTGTCAAATCTTTATTCCAGCTTTGCTTGCTGCTATATAGATAGCTCCCCATTGTGCTTCTTTCTTTAATAGAGAAGGATGTAATAATGGATATTGATTCAGAATCCTATCATTTATGGAGGAACATAAGCCAGGTGAATTGGTTAAGAAACCTCCTCCATATATAACCGGATAGGATTGCTTTGTCATTTGCAATTCTCTTGCCAGTGTAATTACCATTCTGGAAAGATAATCTGCTGCTTTATGTAATATTTCATTTGATACTATATCCCCTTGCTCACATCCTTGTATTACAAGAGTTGCTAATTTAGCAATCTCACTTTTATTAGTGCTATAAATATAATCTAGAATTTTATCGAAACGTTCTAATTCCAATTTTTCCTTAAGCATATCTGTTAATATAGTTTTGGGTCCTGAATGGTCAAAATCCTGCAAAGCCGCTCCAATACCTTTGCGAGCCACCCAATATCCAGACCCTTCATCGCCTACTAAGTACCCGAAACCACCAACTCTCCACTTTTTACCACATTCATTTACGCCAAATCCAATTGACCCTGTACCGGATATAATAATAATACCCGGTTTCCCTTTTGTCTCTGCAGCTAGAGCAATTTCAGAATCATTCATAACTTCTATGAAACATTGGTAACCTAGATTACCAGTTAAATCAGTAATCAGATTCAATGATTCTGGAGTATCTACCCCTGCTGTACCTATACATATTGAAAGACATTCTTCTTTCGAATAATTGGTTCTATTATGAAATTCCTGAAACAAATCCATAAAGTTTTTCTTCACTGTTTCCAAATCATTACTTTCAATATTGGTACTTTTCCCTATTCCTTGGTATATCTCATTACCATTTAAATCTGTTACAAGTAGTCTGGAATGTGTACCACCCCCATCTACTCCCATTAAATATTTCATTATAACACCTGCCAAAGTATAGTTTACAAGTTATATAGTAGCTTGTAAAAGTTATTTTAATAAAATTATTATTAAGATTCTTCGCAAATTCAACTTCGTTGAATTTTTGCTCAGAATGACATTCTTTCATAGCAATGACATGTTTTCATAGCAATGACATGCTTTCATAGCAATAACATGCTTTCATAGCAATGACGTGCTTTCATGACAATGACATGCTTTCATAGCAATGACAATTTACTTATCCTCTAATAAGGTGAGAACACGATTTCTCAAATCATTATGAGCATTTATAATTAAATCTTGCTTTTTACTAATCCAATCCTCTTGTGAATCACTAATTTTCTTAGCTTCTTTTAGCATATCTTCCATAGCCTTAGGACCACAGCCGCCTTTTATATTGCGAACATTTACAAAGTGTTTTGGATCAATACTTTCTTTAATTTTTATAAAATCAATCTCCCATTTTAAACTGGTTACTTGCTCAAATGTTTCTTTTACATGTTCTTCATCTATATCCTGAATGGATTTGCCTTTTGCTATATATTCTTTTGCTAACTTGCTTGCCACACTATGGGCTTTACGAAATGGCACACCGGTTTCTCTTACCAATGTATCCGCCAGCTCTGTAATGGTGGCAAAACCATTGTAGGCACGCTGCAGCAACACTTCCTTATTGACTTCAATGGTTGACATTACGTTTGCAAATAGAACATAGCATTTTGATAAAATATCACAAGCCATCCATCCATAAGGCTGTGCATCATCTTCCGTATCTACAATATCACCATAAGGTGTATTATGCAACATAGTCAATAATGTTTGGCAATTGCCTATGGAAGTAGAAAGCAGTGATCTTAAATGTTCGATAGAAACCGGATTTCGTTTTTGAGGCATAATGGAACTTACTTGTACATAAGGATCACCAGCCCGTAAAACATTAAATTCCTGTGTAGCCCATAAAAGGAAATCTTGAACTACCTTTCCTGCATCAATAGCGGCAAGCATAATTGCGGTTGCTGTTTCACCTAAATAATCTCCACCTCCAATGGCATCATAACTATTTACAACCATTTCATCAAATCCAAGCAAATCTGCCATAATCTGTCTATCTATTGGGAATCCTGTAGTTGTTATGGCACAGGCTCCCATACTGCTTCTGTTCACCGTCATAAATGCATGTTCCAGTCTATCCATATCCCGGCTAAGTATCTGGCAAGCAGCAAGTATATAGTGCCCTAATGTAGTAATCTGTGCCTGCTGGGTATGGGTATGAGCTACCATAATGGTATCTTTATGTTCTTCAGCCAAGCAGGTAAAGACCTCTATTAACTTTTGCAAAGATTTCATTGCCTCCAGCAAATATTCTCTCATTACCATTCGATACATAGTAACTCCCATATCATTTCTGCTGCGAGCCAGATGCAAATTTCCTGCAATATCACCAACTGATTTTAATAGTGCATCTTCCACCTCAAAAAATAGGTCTTCATATTGTCCTGTATAACATCCATTTCGAAGCTGTTCCAGATTTAGCTCCTCTAAAGCTTTAGCAATCTTTTTTGCTTCTTCTTTACCTAATAGCTTTTGTTCATAGAGCATAATCAAATGAGCATAATTAACTTCCATCATAGGATCTAGCAGCTTCTTTTTTGCATTGTCATATGCAGGTTTTAAAACCAGTTCTGTAAAAGACTTTGCAGGAAATTTTTCTCCGTCCTCAAGAACTGCACTTTTCTTCATCTTCTCATAAGAACTATTTTTCATGAAATACCTTCTTTCTTCCAGATTCTATATCTGGGTTCATGTAACTTCTATTATTTAAATCAATAAAAATTCCTACCTAGATTATTACAATAGTTAAGTCTCGTATGTCGACAGACTTGTTAAGTTACGACTTACGCAACTTGAATTATTACAATAGTTAAGCTTCGTAGTGCAGCTAATCATTATATTGCAGATATTTCTGAATCACCCTTTATTTTTTCAGAGATTAGTAATAAAACAGCAACTAACACGATTTGTAATACACCGTATGCACAAGCCGTTCCAAAATGAAAGGAATACATCTTTTGATAAATAGCCACAGAGATTGGAATACTTCTAGGAGTGTACAGCAATATGGAAGCAACAAATTCACCAATCCCCTGAACGAAACCTAAGATAGCTCCAGATGCGATTCCTCCTGCTACCATTGGAAGAACTATCTTTCTAAAACTGTACCACCAGTTTGCTCCAAGACCTCTGGCTGCTTCTTCACAAGATGAATCTGTTTGGGAAAAGGCAGCATAGGTAGAGCGATAAATCAATGGCAAATGCCTTATAAAATAAGCCAATGGTATAATCCAAAAAGTAGCCACAATAACCTGCCCAAAGCTAAATATAGAAGGAACATTAAATGCTGCAATAAGGCTAATACCAACTACTGTCCCTGGAAGCGCCCAAGGTATCATAATTAATTTATCAATAATGGATTTTCCTTTAAATTTCACTCTGCTAACCGCATAGGCAACTATAACACCAAATATTACATTACCTGCAGTAGCAATTAAACTCATAACTAAGCTATTTTTAATAGGCTTCCATGTCTTAGCATCTGTAAATAATTCGGCGTAGTGAGCTATTGTATATTTTGGCGGCAAAACTTGATACGTCCAAGTACCATCTTTTGAAAAAGAAATTAATATAATAGTTAAAATAGGTAACAGCAAAATAATCACAGCTACAATAGATGCTATAATCGCCAATGTCTTTTTAAATTGGCTTTTCACTTCTTTTCTATGTACTGCTGCTCCTTTACTTACACTGGCGTAATTTCGTTTTCCTTCATACAATCGCATAATAATTAAAAAAGATACCGAAATAATAGTCAGAATAGTGGATTGGGCAGATGCCATTCCAAGATCTCCATTGGTTCTGGATAATACAATCTGCATAGTCAGTGTTCTATCAATTCCATATATTAGCGGAGCAGTATAAGAAGCCATAGAAATCATAAAAACTAATAAAGAGGCTGCAATTAAAGAAGGCGTTAACATTGGTAATGTTACTCTCCTGAAAACCTGCCCTTTGGAGGCACCTAAATTGAGAGCTGCTTCTTCCAGTGAACTGTCCCGGTTACGTAAAGCTGCCGATATTGGCAAATAAAAATAGGTATACATAGTAAAGGTATGCACTACAATAACTCCTGCTATTCCATTTAGATAAAACGGCACTTTGGCAAGTCCAAATATTTCTTTTAATCCTCTTGGAATAATTCCGGTGCTTCCATATAAGAAATCAAAAGAAATGGCTCCGATTAAGGATGGCAGCGCCATAGGAATTACGGCAAAAGCCTTTAATACTTTTCTTCCGGGAAATTCATAACTTTCTAAAAGAAAAGCCAAACCGGTGCCAACAATACCACAGCTAATTACACTTAAAATAGATATGTATAAACTATTCCAGGTAGCCTGTATATTCGTCCTGCTGGATAAGCTAAAAAATCTTTTATAAAGTTCCAGACTAAACTTTCCATCTACATAAAAACTATCAATAAATACACGATATAATGGATATACAACGTAACCTAATAAGATAAAGAAAATTGGTGCCAAAACAATATATATAAACCAAGGTTTTGCGCTAATGGGAAGTTTAGTAACAGAAGAACTATTGTTATCTTTCTTCATGGCTGGCCTCCTTATTTAAGAAGTACAAACTCTTTACCGGTATATGTACCGTCAGACTTTCACCTTTCTTCTTAAGAACTTCACCTTGATTTATAATGGTTGCCTTAAGGGTATCTCCTGCTAAATCAAGCTGGTAATTAGCACTCATTCCTGTAAACTCGGAATGGATTACTTTTGTATCCAATCTATTTATCTCCTGATTGCGGTAAAGTTCTACACACTCTGGACGTATAGCTGCTAAAACTTCTTTTCCAGGCCCTAATTGAATATCTGAAACTACATTTTCCTTTAAACCTACTAAACTTGTTCCATCTTTTAATTTGATAAATATCTTATCATTTTCGATTTTCTCTATATAAGCTGTAAAAATAGAATGTTTTCCAATAAAATCTGCAACAAAACTGTTTTTTGGTTTCGCATATACCTCATAAGGTGTTCCAATTTGCTGCATAATACCATTTTTCATAATCAAAATACGATCAGAAATTGCCATGGCTTCTGACTGATCATGTGTTACATAAATGGTTGTAATCCCTAATTCCATTTGCAACCTTTTAATTTCACTTCTTGTATCATCTCTTAATTTTGCATCTAGATTAGAGAGAGGTTCATCTAATAATAGAATCTTAGGTTCTATAACCAATGCTCTGGCTAATGCCACTCTTTGCTGCTGACCACCTGATATTTCATGAACTTTTCGATTTTCATAACCGGATAAATGAACCAAATCTAAAGCTCTTGCAACACGTTTCTTAATATCCTGCTTATTTAATTTGCGGATTTTTAAGCCAAATGCAACGTTCTCACCAATTGTCATATGGGGAAATAATGCATAATTCTGAAAAACCATACCAATATCTCTTTTGTTTGGCGCCAGAGTGGTTACATCCCTTTGGTCAAATAGAATTCTCCCTTCACTTGGATAACTAAAGCCTGCTATCATTCGCAATGTAGTAGTCTTTCCGCAGCCACTGGGTCCGAGAAAGGTAAAGAACTCTCCACTTTTTATATGAAAATCTGCATCTTCCACCGCTGTAAATTTACCAAATTGCTTATTCACATGTTCTAATATTACATCAGCCATGGTGTCCTCTCCTTATAAAATGGAAAAGGGCGGGCTGATTAACCCAAGTGCCCTTCTCCAGCATGTTTAATTATGATTTGAGTGTCAAAAGTCTAAATATAGTTTATTGAATGAATAGTACTGCATATATATACTATTCATAATTTAATTAGTATAAGACTTTTGGCACACAAATCAGTTTTTACCTTTTATATTTTCATCCCAATAAGTCATCCATTCCATTTCTTTTTCAGCAATAACCTGCCAATTCACATCCATCGCCTTTAAATCTAAATCCTGTATCCATTGTGGAAGCTGTTCTTTTGGAATATTAGCCTGAGCCGGAATCTGGAACATATTCTCCGCTAAATCTAAACGAATCTTATCATTAAATATAAATTCATAAAAGGCTTTTGCACCTTCTAAATTCTTTGCACCTTTTATAATTGCAACTGCATCTACCAGTATTGGTGCACCACTTTCTGGTATTACATAACCAAATGGTTGATTATTGGTCATCTTCTGAATCATAATATCCTGCAAATTCCATAAGGATAGAGAACCTTCCTGACGAGTCATTTTTAAATAAAGATTGGTAGGATCCTGGGTATATTCTTTGGTATTGGCATCCAGCTTTCTAAGCCACTCAAAACCTTTTTCCGGATTGGCTGGATCTTCCTTTAAAATCATACAGCTATAGATAGTTCTCATAGTTCCCGAAGGTAAAACATTACGAATTAATATCTGATCCTTATACCTTTCATCCAGCAAGTCATTCCAGTCCTTTGGAATATCATCACCGGTTAACATATCTGTATTGTACATAATTACTTCTGGGAGAAGAATTTCACCATACCAGCGGTCTCCAGCATCTTTATATTCTTCCGGAAAACTATTAGCAAAACTTGGACGATATACTTCCAGTAAATCTTCCGATGAAGCTATTTCAAATGCTGCCTGTGTACCACCCCACCAGAAATCACCCTGGGGATTTTCCTTTTCTCCACGAACACGTTCTAAAATTTCTTGGGCACCCATATTTAAGAATTCTACTTCATATTCAGGATGTGCTTCTTCAAATAATGGTTTAATATACTCAAGAACTGCACTATCACGGCCTGTATAAACAGTCACTACTGTTTTTTCCTTTGTTGTTTTTTCTTTTGCCGTATTTTCTTTTCCTTCTTCTCCTGCCCCTGATTCTTTCTTCTTTTCATTTGACTGAGTTGAATTTGCATCCGTAGATTTTGTCTCATCTTCCTTTTTAGTGCACCCTACGGTAAAAATCGCCAGTAATGTCATGACGAATAAGATCATTACTGCCTTGTTCCACATTTTCTTCATACTTATCCTCCTTAATGATTATATATTTGTAATAATTATTTAAAATTAATCTTAAATAATCAATTACATGCGAAATGCAAATAACTTTGGAAAATAAAAGTAAGCCTTTATAATGTTTGGAATTTCCTTGTGTAGTATGTAATATGTAATTAGAACAGCCTAACGGTATAGCTTGCAAATGTAAAAATGTACAATGTGGTTTAAGTTTAAAGATACATTTTATACATAATAAACTTACTTGCAACTATATAATAACTTTATATGAATAAATTAAATAATAATCTTATAATTGAATTCATTATAATAATATTTTTGCACAATGTCAATACATAATAATTTTTATTTGTCTTTTTGATTTTTCTTTTTAAAAGCAAAAATAAATATAACCGAAAGGATTATATTTGCAATTATAATACTCAAAACTAAATAACCACCAATCATATTATATAATATATTCCACATCAGAATTGATACTAGATTAGCAGCCAATATGATAATTATTAATATTTGTAATACTCTATTCTGCGGTACTTTTTTTGCATATTTATATGATTTTTCTTCAGTTAAACTATCATCATAGAGTATTTTTACCTTGTTATTATTTAGCGTTTCTATAAACTTTTCTTCATTTTGTATTGAATAGATAAATCCTTTGCCATTTGTTTTATAAGGTATAATTTTAATCTTATTCTTTGATAAAGTTGTCAATCCAATTACATTTTCAGTTAACTTAATACACTCTATTTCATTAAAAGATAATGTTTGAAAAGCAATGCCAAAAAACCTAAAATGTATTTTTTCTCGATAAATACTAAGACCACTTGTTTTAATAAATGCAAACATTAATAGAAAATAAACTATAAATGTAAATAATACTAATTCTATGCTCCAATATTTCCTATTCATAAAAAATGTTGCTATATTAGCTCCAAAAATAGGTGCAACTAGATATATAAATCCACTTTTTGATACCTTTAAATTAAATCTCATTATGCTATGTCTCCTTACTTTTTCACTCTTAGGCAGCATCTTGTCTTTATAAATACTATGTATAGTACAGATAATTGGGATGTCTATATGTTCCAACAAATGGAGATTCACGTGAAATACATATTACCTTCATATATAAACATTCCTTTTAATTATTATTTCAATTAAAAATGTAACAGATTTCCCTTTCTTTTTGCACACCTTATCATAAAATTTAACAAAATAATTCCTAAGAAACAAAAAATAAAGCATATAAAGGTATATAGCAGATACTCATAAGAACTAATATGCGCACCTGAAGTTAATTTTCTAATCAAATCTATACAAAATGTTAACGGTATAAATTTAAATAACGGCATTGAACTTTTTGTTAATACATCTGTTGAAAATAATAAGAGCAATTGAATTATAAATACAATACTACTTATTTGTTTATAATACACAGCAAATCCACCTATTGCTAATCCGATACCATACATACCAATCATACATACCAGTATAGTAATAATTATGTAAAAATTAAAACTAAGTTCTACATCAAATAAAATATTTGACATTATTATTAATGTACTAATTGTTATTATCTGGATAGTAATAGAAGCCAGTAATTTACCAATATATAATATATGTATGGGTATCGCAACATTAATTTTATGATAGAAGGTTCCTATAGCCATTTCATTTTTTATTTCGCCGCCTATATTTGATATACACTTGCATGAAAGCATCCAGGTTATGTACCCAATAAGCAGAAGTTCCTTGCTATTATTGTAATTATAAGCGCTGGATAATGATGAACCTGTGTTAGCAAAAAATAGGAAAGCTTGAAGTATTCCAAAGACTAGAATGTCAGAAATAATTCCGAACTTATAGCTAAAAGATTCTAGAATATTGATTTTATATTCCTCAACTATTGCCCTTAGATACCTCATTGTAGCCCCCCTTTGATTGCATATATTGACTATATAACGTTTTTAAATCATCTGCTTTTTCACTAACTGTAATTATAGTTCCATCTTTTATAAAAACATTAAAATCTGCACAAGTTTCGATAAATTCTAAATCATGGGAAACCAATATCACGATTTTATCTTTTTTAACTTCAAGCAGCATTTTAGATAAAATTGCTTTTGATTCAACATCTAATCCTTCTGTTACTTCGTCTAAAATAATACATTTACTACCACAAACCATAGCTATGAATGTGGCAACAATTCTTTTTTGCCCATAGGATAAGGTTTCAACCTTTTTATTAAATAATTTTTCTATTTCATATTTTACCTTGTAGGTATCTATATTATTTTTGATTTGTTTTTTAGAAAGACCTCTTAATTTACTATAAGTCTTGTGTAATTGCCTTGGAAAACACTTTTTTAAAAAAGTTACTAATAATAATTTTTTACGGATAACTGTACGTCAGACCAGAGATTTACCATCCTGCTTCCTTCAGATTCGCAGTCACCCGCGACACCCTTGCCATTGGCCATATCCTTCCCACTACCGAGCGGATTTGGGACTTGCACCCGTTGAAACGTGCGCCCGCCGGGCGCACTATGAAAAAAGCATTCAGGCTAACCTGGATGCTTTTTTAACATAGAATCTTAATAAAAATCAACAGACCTACTTTACTGTTTTTATTGTAACAGCAGAACCTTTAATACCTCGTTAACCTGCTCTGGTATGTACCAATATTGTGAGGTACTTTACTGTTTATATTGTGTTTTTTTTAAAATATTTTTCAAAATAACTATTTCTCTGCAAACAAATAGTATATACCATAATAATATAAATAAATCCTGATTTAGGAACTCTAGAATTATAAGTAAAGTCATTATAAAATGATAAATAGAATTTTCCTTATATGGCTCAATTTTATATTTATATTTTCTGATTATGTGTGTACCTATAAAAATTGTAAATATAAGTATTGTTAATAAAATATGATATTTTATGTTTATTTCGATGTATCCTTGTAAAAGTAAAACCCCAACTAAAATAATTTCGCTTACATATTTAAAAATTAGGAATTTTCTTACTTTTAAATTTTCTTTATCATCACCAAGCATAGCGTATAACTTCCTCATGAGTTCCAATTAGTCCAGTATAATCTGCATACATATATGTTGAAGTTACATATTTCTCTTCAAACTCAGCTGTAGTAAGTTTTGCAAATCTCATATACCTTATTTCTTTCCAGTATACTTCAGGCAAAGCATTTGTAAGAACAATTTGAACACTGAGCCTAACTACTCTGGCAGATGCTGGGGCACCATATATAGCAGCTATAAGAGCTGTTAAAATTGATATGTCACGGATTATTGTAGAAGTTGAACCAGTAGATGTACCTTGATATTCCCAAGGTGTCCAGCCATCATTAATGCCGGATTGTAGAATAATCCGTCCATTTTCGGGTGCATTATTAATTGATTTAGCTTCTGACTCAGAATAAACAGTTACAACATCTGGTTTTATTACTTGTTCCTTATTAGTTTTCATATCACATATTGTTATTGAATTATTTTCTCTGATTATATGTGTATTATTTCTATTACTTTCCGCTCTAAATTCCAATTTACTATTGTTTTTTATCTCTTCTAGATACTCAACTTCACCAGTTATTGTATTAACAAATTCTATTTTTGAATAATTTGTGGTTTTCTTTACTAATTGCATGTCATAGTTACCAACTTGTACTACTTCTCCTAGTGCTAATTCCTCCCCCGTTGGCCAATTATTTTTGGCTGATACATATATGGGTGATAGATTGGTAGCAATAATAGATACCAGTAATAATGATGCTATGATTTTAGTAATTTTAATTTTCATATTTTACGCTCCTTTTAATAATTATTCCCTCTGCTCTTGTTAATAGTTACTTGTACGTATTTACATTATTATTTTACATCAATATAATCACCCTTCATCGCATATACATCCTTTGAAATTCAAAGTTAAGAAGCCTAAAACAAAAGGTACTAAAGCGGATTCTGTTGAAAAAATCACGGTTGCACAGCTTCTTCCTGAACTGGAAAACACGGTTTTCAATATCGATGACCAGCCATACGGTTCCCTCTTTCAATTATATAAAAGAGAGTTTCTTGACCTATCTGTTAAGAAGTCTTATTACGCCTGAATCAATGGTTCTAGCTGGAGATGGTACTCCTGTGGTTACTTCTCACAGAGAACGTAAACACTTTTTTCAATACTTAAATGTTAAATTTCTCTTTTTCCCTTTTGTTGTAATGAAAAAGTAAATTTCAATTATTTCCACAACCTGGTGTTAGTCGTACACAAATCTTTCTGATATTGTTTAAGTATTAGTACAATTAGGTATTATATAGCTATAATAATCATCCAAATATTTTCCAAAACCAATCAATAAAAACATACATTTTAAATACCTCTCCTTCGTATAAAAAACAAACTAGATATATTTTATTATATACTTATATTATTTTCAATATTGTCTCGATGAACGTTAAGGTTTTCCCGATAAACGTCATATTTACGTTCATCACTGACTGCAGCGTCTTCTGTCTGAGCACCTCTCGGTCAGCATATTTTTCTCGTTTGTCCAACAGTTCTTCGCATCTTTCTCGCGTCAGTTAATTCAGATAAAACAAACTTCAAATGTCCTGTTTCTGAAAAGCACATAACATCGTATTGATGCGTTATTCAGCCATCGCTCCGGTCATCTCAGGGCTTCAGGAAAATTACTCCTCGCTTGAAGCCTTCTTTCGTGATAACTCAGTCAGGGAAATTTTAATGACGGGCTACCTTAGGATACTTTGTTCCGGTAATTAGTATCGCAAGAGTCAAAAATATAAAAGCTACACTTACCGTGCAGCTTTTATATTTAGAAATACTATTTTTATAAATGTTAACTGAGATTAAAATTGTTTGTAAAGCTCCTTTTTCGCACCGCAAATTGGACAATTATCTGGAGCTTCGTTAAGTACCGTATGTCCGCAGATAGGACAAATATATACTCCTTTAAAATCCATATCTTTTTCTTTTTTTGCAGCCTTTTGGGCATCTGCAAATAAATCTGCATGAATTTTCTCAGCTTCTAAAGCAAAATGGAAGGACTTTTCAGCGCCTTTTTCTTTCTGTAGCTCTGCTGTATTTAAGTAAACTGGATACATTTGCTCAACTTCATGTAGTTCACCATTAATGGCACCTTGTAAATTGTCTACTGTTTTACCGGTTCCAAAAACTGCACCAGCCACTACCGTTGCATCTGCTGCAGTGTCTCCTCCGATTTCTCTGTAATGATTATTTGCATGTACTTGCTCTGCAAATGCTATAGCTTCAAACAATCTTCCAATATTTTTAAAACCTTCTTTTTCAGCCATAGCTGCCCATGTTAGATACCTCATATGAGCCATGCTCTCTCCGCCATATGCAGAATGTAAGTAATCACTTGTCATAGCATTTTTTACTGCCATTGTATTGCCTCCTTATATGTTAAAATTAATAAAAAATATACTCTATATAATATTAGATTATTATTTGAAAATTATTCAATAAATGTATGAAAGTTGATTACTCATTCTACTATTTCGTTTTATAATTGAAATTAACAAGTCAGTTGGGGTAATAGTTAATGACGATAAAGGAAAGCATCGTGTCCTGTCGATTAATATAAGAGTGTCCAATGGACGAGTCAAAAACAAGGGCATCCCCTGCATTTAGCATATGATCTCCCATCTCGGTGTGGAGGACAAGTTTACCTTGAATGATATAAATATACTCCTGTGCTTTTTCGGAGTGACCGATAGTAGCATTGGACGATTTGGCATCCAGTTCAACATAGAATAATTCAAAATTTCTAACCGGGGTATTTGTAAAATAGCAGTATATGCGGTAATGGTCCGTTTCCCCAGTCTGTACTGTCGGTTCTGACTTTCGGATTACGGTTGCTTCTTTCTCTATACCCTCCATCAGTCTTGTGTATGGTACATTTAGACCATTTGCAATTTTCCAAATGGTGTTGATGGTCGGGTTGCTATTCCCTTTTTCAATGTCGGATAACATCGCCTTGCTTATTCCTGAAATTTTTGATAATTGTCCCAGGGTTAGATTGCGCTCCGTTCTTAGTTCTTTCTGCCCCCTCGTCGGTGTATAAAATATTTTAGAGCATCTCTGGCAAGGGGCTGAAACCCCCGCCTAAAAACAAGTAGAAGGTAGGAATACCCTGTAAAATCAAGGTTTTCCTACCCTCCAGCTCTTGAAAAATCCCGTTGAAATTGGCATAAAAGCAGCTATTTTTTTAATGTTAACTGTGATTTGAATTGTTTGTAAAGCTCCTTTTTCGCACCGCAAACTGGATACATTTGCACAACTTCATGTAGTTCATCATTAATAGCACCTTGTAAATTGTCTACTGTTTTACTGGTTCCAAAAACTACACCAGCCACTACAGTTGTATATGCTGGTTGGAATATCCCCTTTGACTTCTCCCAGCATTTAACTACTCTTCTGTTTCTTTTTTTATAGAATTCTCCTTAATCTTTTTAATAATATAATCATATCCATTTTCAGAATGGGGTATATTACACTTGCTACAGTCCTTTAATCCATTTTCAAGAACAGTATAATTACCTCCGCATTTATCTAAAAAATAAAGTGGGCAGAAGCAAAATAGACAATTGATATTCTCTAAATTATGGCATGGATAGTATTCGCATTCTTTATTGGTAAAATATTTATAACTCATAGAGTTCTCCTATGTATTCATGGTTTATAGTTTCATATTTTATAGTTCATTATTTATAGTTTTAATATAATTTATAAATAATACTTTTGAAAGTATTTTCATTTTCCATATTCTTTTATATTCTTACATCAAATATGATATACTATTATACATTATTAAACTTGAAATTAGAATAAGATTAAAGAATTATCTGGAAGTCAAAAGGGCTGTTGCAAAATAAAAAATTTGTCATTCTGAGCGTAGCGAAGAATCCCTTTTCATTCATTATGGTGCTATTAAGCATTATAATTCCAAGCTACAGACAAAGAATCCCTGCCATTTTAAGCCACAGGCGAAGAATCTCTGTTCCTGCATATATAGAGATTCTTCGCCTGCGGCTCAGAATGACAGTTTTGCAACAGCCCCGCTTATACTACTTCCCTGATGTGGTTAAATACTGATAGAATTTGGAGGAATCTTATATCATATGATTATTGGTTGTGCAAAAATTATAATACACGTCCCTTGGGTACATTCTTTGAAAGAAAAAAGAATGATTGTAAAAAGCCTATGTGCTAAGGTTTCTAATAAATTTAATGTATCTATTGCAGAAGTCGAAAACCAGGATATCCATCAAAGCATCGGGCTCGGATTTGCTTGTGTTACAACGGATTCAAGAATAGCTGATAGTATGATTGATACTGTATTGAACTTTATAGAAAATAATACAGAAGGTGAAATTATGCATGTTGAAAGGGAAATACTATAATTTTATTTTTACATTATATAAAAATATCAAAATCTTTTCTTTAGGAAAGAAAAGGGCTATTGCAAAAACTGTCATTCTAAGAGCAAATTCAGCTTGCTGAATTATACTTGAAGAATCTCATTTTCAAGTAAAGGTTCTTCAAGCTAAAGCCCTCAGAATTATCACGCTTAACAGCACCACAGTAAACGAAATGTTTATTGCGTGATAATTCTGCCGCAGCCAGCTTGCTCGTGCGCATAAACAACTCCGAAGGAGTTGCTTGCTATGGTTCTTTCATAGCAATGACAGTTTTTATTTATTACCTACTCCCGAAGCAATAAACATAGCATCCCCAAAACTAAAGAACCGATATCTTTCTTTTACTGCTACATCATAGGCATGTAATACATGTTCTCTTCCTGCTAAAGCAGAAACTAACATGATTAGAGTAGATTCTGGCAAATGAAAGTTAGTTATTAAGGCATCCAGTACTTTGAATTTATAACCTGGATATATAAATATTTCTGTATTGTTGCTGCCCGGTTTTACCATACCATCTTCTCCTGCTGCCGATTCCACCGTTCTACAGCTGGTAGTTCCTACACAGATGATTCTTCCACCATTTTTCTTTGTATTATTAATCTTCTCCGCTTCTTCTTCCTCAATATGATAGAATTCAGAATGCATATGGTGTTCCAGAATATTATCAACTTTAACCGGTCTGAAAGTTCCAAGACCTACATGAAGGGTAACATTAGCAATGGTTATACCTTTTGCAGCAATCTGCTCTAATAATTCTTTGGTGAAATGTAAGCCTGCAGTTGGTGCAGCGGCAGAGCCTTCATACTTGGCATAAACTGTTTGATAGCGGTTTTTATCTTTTAGCTGATGGGTAATATAAGGTGGCAAGGGCATTTGTCCCAGTTTATCTAATATTTCTTCAAATATGCCTTCATAATAAAACTTTACCAATCGGTTACCTTCATCCACAACTTTAATGATTTCACCAATTAATAAACCGTCTCCAAAGCTGATACGGTCTCCTACTTTAGCTTTCTTTCCAGGCTTTACTAAGGTTTCCCATACATCATTTTTCTGTCTTTTTAAAAGAAGTATCTCAACCTTAGCTCCTGTTCCTTCTCTTTCACCAATCAGCCTTGCAGGGATTACTTTCGTATTATTGATAACAAGACAGTCTCCCGCATTCAGATAATCAATAATATCTTTGAATACCTTATGTTCTAATTCCCCAGTCTCTTTATCCAGCACCAGTAGTCTGGAACTGGAACGGTCCTCTAAAGGGTCTTGTGCAATTAACTCTTCCGGTAAATAAAAATTAAAATCTTCCTTTGTCATACTATTCTCCTAATCTGTTCATACAATTTATTGTGCGTATTAATAATCATTTGCTTTTCAATATACAAAAATATTGATTCTCCAATAGGCATATCTATTTATATTTGTCAAAGCGGACATTCCACTTGCCTTCAGACAAGTTTATCCGCTTACACTACTTGTTTATAACCTCATTTCCACTATGTGGCATTTTAGCAGGCGCTTGAACTCCTGCTAAAACAGGCAATTCTGGCTCCTGTCTACGGAAGTGGGGAGTTACCCTCATATATAGAAGCGGAGGACTTCCCCGATGAGGTTAAAATTGTAATTTTGAATTAATAATAGGGCAAAATACATTTTAATGTGCAAAAAATGGATTAACTAATTTATATAAATTATATTACATACTTCCTACGTTTTACAGTTATTATCTTACTTTTGCCCCCGTAAAATAGTGCTCTAAGATTTCTTTATACGTAAATCCAGCCTTTGCCATTCCTTTCGCTCCAGACTGACTCATACCTACACCATGTCCATAACCTTGACCTGCAAAATAAATAGTGTTTTTATCATTCGGTGTAATTCTCGGAAAATTCGTACGATTATCTTCACTTAGAACAATATATTGCTCCAAAGAGCTGCTGGCTTTTTTAACTTGATAATTACCATCTATTACGTAACTATTGCTTATCTGTTTGGTTTTCGCTCCTGATTGCCCTTGCATAACTACAGCATCTGGCTTATCTCCATATTCTACCACCTTAAACTTATTACTATACAAAGATAAAGCAGAAGAAATAGTTTCAGTTTGCAGCACCACACTTTTCTTAGTTCCTTTTATTCTCAGAGAATACACTCTTCCTGAGCCGGTACGTATTTCCGGGGTTACTTCTATTATGCTTCCTGCATTCATTCCCCTGTTTAAAAGTTTAGAATTTATCTCAGACTTTGATAGTTTAATAACCCAGGGTTTTAGCGCTGGTTCATTTTCACACAAATCAGGAACACTTCTAAGATAGGGTGATGACATACTCCATACATCTTCTACATTTTCCGTACTTCCACCACTGGTGGAGAAATAATAGGTGTAAATGATTCTATTATTATAGGTCACCGTTTCTCCTTTGGTTTCATTCACAGCCTGGTTAGTTGCCTTTGTTTCTACATTATAGCCCTTATAGACTTGACTTTGGGTTGTATCGTTAATTTTATAAGGTTTATTTACATTGGAATCACTTCGAAAGCCAGCCTTTAATATGGCATAACCCCTGGCACAGACGGCCTGCGCCTTTAAAGCTTCTTTTGGCCAGCTGCTACTTACTTCGCTGGGTACAACGCCGTATAGATAGTCTTCCAGATTAACTATATTAACCGCTGTTAACTGATTATTATATCTTCCAATCTCAATTCTTCCTCGATAACGATAAGATTCTAAATCTAAGAGGGAAACACCGTAAGAATTGTAGGAACCGGAAATAAATTGGGGATAGGCATTTTGTTTGTCTACATCAATAAGGAAGTGGTCCTCAGCACCTTCTACTGAGATAAGATATGGATTATCCGCTGTTATGCTGGAGTATGTAAATCCAAAACGTTCTATGACTTCATTGTGTTGTGCCTGTATGTTATCTTTATCCGTGCTGCCTCCTATATAAACCTTCCATGTATTACGGTATAAAATAACAGGATAAGCATTTACATCCAGTTGTTTCATTGATTTTACAACTTCTTTTGCCTGATTGTAATTTTTAAAGGTTTCCTGAACACTAAAATAATAACCTTTAGCAGGTGAAAAGGAGAAACCGGAATTACTGACTAGATTAACCTCCTCTCGGAATCCGTTATTAATGCAATATCCCATTCCGATTCTTTTGGTTTCTAAGGTAATTTTGCTCCGATTATCAAAACGGCTTTCTAATCCTACTCGAATGTACTGCTGGTCAGTTGCTGCCTGAACATTTGGAGTCATAAATGTACCTAATATGAAACAAATCACCAAGATTATTACTTTATAAAATTTCTTCAAGTAATCACCTAATTTCTTTCGTATTTCGTTACTTTCGTATTTTGTTATTTTTGTGTTTTGTTATTTTGATATTTTCTGTCATTCTGAGCCAACGGCGAAGAATCTCAAAACGTCTTGCTATCTGGATTCTTCGCCGTTGGCTCAGAATGACATCTAAGAATCTTTGAATTACATTTTTAATTTTTAGAATGACATGCTAAAATATCAGTAAATTCCCTATTTCTAGATATCATCTTTCCTAATACACTCATCTTCCTCAATGCATTCATTTTCACCAAATTGATCATATTCATCCAGAAAACTATGCACTTTGTTTTTCTTCTGATACCCAATAACCGTATCCAGATTCACATTATGCATACTTCTAAAGATATTCATATCAATAATAGAATTGGTCTGACGGAATTTCTTAATCAATTCTTTCATTTCCACACGTTTAGAACCGCCGCCGTTATCACCAAGCATACAGTTTTCAGTAAAACGGCATGCACACTGAATGAATTGCAAATTGTTATATTTCTTCCACGCCAGAATATCCGCTTCTTTTACCATATATAATGGTCTTATTAATTCCATTCCTTTATAGTTGGTACTATGCAGCTTTGGCATCATACCTTTCACCTGTCCGCTATATAACATACTCATTAAAGTAGTTTCTATAACGTCATCAAAATGATGACCTAACGCAATCTTGTTACATCCTAATGCCTGTGCATTCTTATATAGATAACCTCTTCTCATTCTGGCACAAAGATAACAAGGTGAATCTTCAACCGTTGCTACCGCATCAAATATATTGGATTCAAACATTTTAATTGGAATGTTTAAATATTCTGCATTGTCTAATATTACCTGCCTATTATATGGATTGTATCCTGGGTCCATAACTAAATATTCTGCTTCAAATTTAACTTTGCCATGTTTTTGTAATTCCTGCATGCATTTTGCAAGAAGCATGGAATCTTTACCCCCAGAAATACATACTGCTATTTTATCGCCTTCCTGTATCAGTTGGTAATCGTTAATTGCAGTTATGAATTTTCTCCATATCTCTTTTCGAAATCTCTTTATAATACTTCTTTCTACGTCTTTATAATTCTCCATACATATCCTCTTTCTATGGTGCCTGACACCTGGTGCCTGGCACCTATCAAATTTATCAAGAAACTCTTTTATCTCTTCTTCCGTCGTCAGATGGCTTAAACTTATTCGCAACGTTGACAAAGCCAGCTTTTTATCCTTGGTTATGGCATATACAGGTCTTGATACTGTATTTGGTGCACAGCAGGCTGATTTTGTAGCTACACATATATTTTCCTTATCTAAATCTCCCTGGAGTTTGTTGGTATTCATACCTTTTATGCTTATATTTAGTATAAATGGAGAACCCTCCTTAGGGGTATTGATTTTTACAATGTCATACTTTTCTAAAGTTTCTCTTAATTCCTTATTTATTTTTTTTACATAGTCATATCTTTTTTGCAGTTCCCCTGTAGCAATGGTAAGAGCCTTTTCTGTTGCAGCTGCCAAATTAAGGGTAGGAGTACCGCTACGGAAGGAGGTCGTACTTAGTCCTCCATGAATTAATGGTTCTAACATAATAGATTCTTTCTTTAATAATACGCCACTGCCATTGATTCCATAGAATTTATGAGCTGAGAAGGTCATTAAATCTGCAGGCTCAAAAGTTACCGGAATCTTGCCAACTGCCTGTGTTGCATCTACATGAAAATAACAATGTGACTTGGCATGCAGGATTTTACTGATTTCTTCTATGGGTTGTATTGTCCCAACTTCGCTGTCTACATAACAAATGGATACTAATATAGTATCCTCTCGAATTAATTCTTTTAAATGTTCCAAATCTATTTGACCATTCTCTAATATATTAACAAAGTCAACCTCAAATCCGCTATTCTGTAATGCTGTTATGGGTCCTGTTACAGATGCATGTTCCAGATAAGTTGTTATAATATGTTTGCCATACCTTGAGTATCTTCCTGCAATTCCTTTTATAGCCATGTTGTTGGATTCACTGGCACCGGAAGTATAGATTACTTCATTCTCTTTTGCTCCAAGCATATTAGCAATCTGTATCGTAGACTGTCGCATTCGTTCATTTGCATCAACACCTAACCTATGAGGTGAGTTAGGATTACCCATATATTTCAAAGATACTTCACAAAATGTGTCCAACACTTTTGGATCAACAGGGGTGTTGGCGGCATAATCTAAATAAATCATAGTAACACCTTTCTAATTCTGAAAGCAAATATATTTACGCTTAAACTTATATTCTAATACTGCATGACTAAATATATCATAAGTATTGGTAATCGCATAGTAAACTTATGTTACAGGCTAAACTGTAACAAACTTATAGGCTTACATTGTAACAATTACCTCAATTATTTTACTCTATCTATTAGAACAATTCAAGGCAATACTTCATTTCATTCACTTCATATTGTCATTCCCTTATAAAACTAAATACTTTAGTTTCCTAAAGTATTTAAATATTGAGCCGTTTCTTCAGATATTAAAAAACTAAATTCAAGCTCATTCATTGTGAATTTAATATAAGGTAAATCTTTGTAGGTAATTATTTTTGCTGCTTCTTTTACTTCATCTTTATTATTAGTTCTATCCATTAGTTTTACGGTATCACTCTGATAGAAAATGTATTCCCTTGCCAACTCCGCCTCTTCTGGCAGCTCCTTTAATTCCCACTTGTCTGCTGTTATTTTTTTAATAAATGCTTCTATATCCTTCTTTTCATCAATCAAATAAACATCCGGGCTGTCTGCAACACTAATTTCAATCTTTTGGCTTTTACTAAGACTTGTTGCATATTCATTATTTTCATTATCTTTTGATTTGCAGCCTGTTAATAAACTAATCATTAATATTGTAAGCAAAATAATATATTTTTTCAATTACATCCTCCTCACCTTTAATAAAAATGCTTACTTGACGCGTTAATTACATCAAGTAAGCAAAACTTCTATCTCCTACTAAGCAAGAGCATTACATGATTATTTAGCAGGATAATATTTCCTTGTTACTTTTTCTTTTCCTAAAATTACGCCGATAAAAACTAGAAATGATAGAAATAAAAAGATTATTTTTTTCATAAAACACCTACTTTCTAATTTATCATAAAGTTAAACACTGACTTTCTTGTCAAGCATCCAGGAAGTTCCTATATAAGTAATGATTGTGAAGCAAAGCATAAATAAACTTATAAGGCTATAGTACATCATCAAATTGTTAAAATTATTAACATCATAGACTTTACCAAGTGACATATTTACTATTCTGCCAAACACATAATTCAATGCAATAAATATTAGGAAACTTACTAATCCTTTTAACTTAACGTTTGCAAGGAAGGTGGCACTTAATGTAATGGAGAAAAATGCAACTGTGATTGTACTAATCCAACTTGTTATAATTACAGCTACTACTGCAGCAATATCCTTAAACTGGATATTTAATGAAAATACTTCTTGTAAAAAGTGATTAATTATTTCCTTTAAAGCTTCTAATTGATTATATTTACCAACTAAAACAGCAATATCCAAAGAGTATACTAGAAAGAAAGCAACACCAGCTAATGTAATCTGAATTGCTGCTGCTAAAACCTTAGCACCTACAATACTATAACTGGTATGTGGTGTTAAAAATAACATATAACTACTTTTTTGCTTTAAATCATTACTAAAAGTAATAATGGATTCAAATGCCAGGAAAAATAGTGCTCCAAAAGTAAATATGGTCAAAATTCCCATAGCTGTACCCATAACATCACTTTTATCTGTTATAATTCCAAAGAAGAATAACAATTCAATTAAACCTACTAATAAAAGAATAACCATTTTTGAAAAAGCCTGTTTTCTAAATTCATATTTCATTAATTTTAACATTACCATTTCCCCCTATTACGCATATATTTCTTTATAAAGTTCTACAATTGACTTGCCATGTTTTACTCTTAAATCTTCTGCTTCACCCATAAGAGCAATATTTCCATTCTTTACGAAGATTGCATTATCAATTATTTTTTCCAATTCATCTACTAAATGACTGGAAATAAGAAGAGTTACATCCTCTTTCGCAGCTTCTAAGATAGTAGTTATTATTTTATCTCTAGCTATAATGTCAATGCCATTAAGCGGTTCATCCAGCATATATAACTCTGCTTTTCTTGCAAGCGTCGCAGCAATTTTTAACTTAGCTGCTAAACCAGAAGATAAGGTCTTAGATTTATCCTTCATATTTAATTCCATTCGGTCGATTAATTCTTCATAGCGTTTTACATCAAAATCTTCGAAGAAATCATTATAGTATTTACCCACATCTGCAACGGTCATATAGTTATAGAAAAATGGTTCTGTTGACATGTAAGCAATTCTCTTCTTTGTGACAGGTCCTATTTCGTTTCCTTTATAAGTAATTGTTCCGCTGGTTGGTTTTACTAATCCAGCTGCTATCTTCATAAATGTTGTTTTACCACTACCATTTGGTCCCAGAAGTGCATATATCTTGCCTTGATCAATATCAAAACTAATACCATTAACGGCTGTTTTACTGTAATACTTTTTTACTAAATCCCTGCATTGTAATATCATAATTTTACGCTCCTATCCTATTATAAAATTTATTTATATAAAACCCCATTAAGATTTAACTTTCATATAAAGAATTCTTAATGATGATTGATTTTTAAATCTATAATCTTATAATCTATACCAATTATTTATTGGAATTTTCATTACTAATTAAAACGATTTTGCATCATATTTTACTTCAATAATTTTAATAGTTTCTTCTTTCTTAAATCCAAGGTCTTTCATACCGGCTATAAAATTGTCTAATAAGGAACCTGCCATCTCTACTCGAATGGACTTTAGCTTTTCCTCATCCATCGTAACATAGGTCCCTAAACCCCTTTTGGTAAAACAAATCTCTTCCGCTTCCAATTCTTTATATATTCGATTGGCAGTATTGGGATTTATCTGATATTTTAAAGCCAAATCCCTTCCAGAAGGAAGTTTTTCTCCCAGTTGTATTACACCCTTCACAATATCCTTCTTGATATCTTTTATAACCTGGATGTAGATTGGAATGTTATTATCAAATTCCATGATATAATCGCCTCCTTTCAAATGTGTTCAAGTATTAGTGAACTAGTTACATAGTACACTATTCATTTGTTAATGTCAATACCTATTTAAAAAATATTTTTGTTCTTATTAAATCTGGTATTATATAAAAGGAGTCAAAACTGTTATTCTGGGGCTCCTTATCATTCTGGGGAGCCTTGTCGTTCTGGGAAAGCCTTGTCATTCTGGGAAAGCCTTGTCGTTCTGGGAAAGCCTTGTCGTTCTGGGAAAGTCTTGTCATTGCTATGAAAGCGTGTCATTCTGAGCGTAGCGAAGAATCTCTTTCGTTCATAGTGGTGCTGTTAAACGTGACAATTCTGAGCAGAAGGAGAAGAATCCCATTTTAAGGTGAGATTCTTCGCCTTGGGCTCAGAATGACAAAACCCGCTCAGAATGACAAAACTTGCCCAAAGCGACAAGAACCTTGCTCAAAATGAAAAGACCTTGCTCAAAATGAAAAGACCTTGCTCAAAATG
>ENA-UOOR01001562-UOOR01001562.1-fermentation-metagenome-genome-assembly--contig:-NODE-1562-length-26438-cov-10.887162_pt1 | contig 26438 bp, 29 predicted proteins | sample MGYA00245780_ERZ724029 | MGnify/ENA primary metagenome ERZ724029 (study PRJEB28704, sample SAMN03018315) | fermentation metagenome | biome: anthropogenic terrestrial biome; feature: soil... | reverse complement strand
CATTGATTAAGAGTCAATTGCTCTACCAACTGAGCTACGGAGTCATTTTTAAAGGCACAAAGGTACGTATATTTTGGAAATAAAAAAGGAACAAACCTGAAAAATTTGTTCCTCTTTTTATTCCACAACTACGCCCTTAGAGATTTGACAGTTCAGATCCGGCTTTGAACTTGGCTGTTTTCTTTGCAGGAATGTTGATGGGCTTCTTTGTACGGGGATTGATGCCTTTTCTGGCACTTCTTTCTGACACAGAGAATGTGCCAAACCCAACCAAAACCACTTTTCCACCGGCTTTCACTTCTGCAGAGATGGTTTCAAGTGTAGCGTCCAATGCTTTCTTGGCATCCACTTTGCTAAGGCCTGATTGTTCAGCAATAGCACTAATTAGTTCTGATTTATTCATAAGAAACGTAAATAAAAAAATTAAACATACATATAAGTCAAGGCTCAGCCCTGTTTTGCCGTCAAATATAAGTGATAAATCGAAAACAATCAAGAAAAAAGGTAAAAAGTATTTGATTTTCTAAAAAAAATCCTTTTTATGGGCCAAAAAACCTCACTAGCTGCGAAATAATCCGTATTTTTGCGCCTCAACATCTGATTATAACAATGAACAATTATAGAAACAGCTTTACCGGTGTATTGCCTCTGGTCACCAAAAATATCATCATCATCAACGGGATTATTTGGCTGGCACAGTTTGTACTGTTAAGTAGAGGAGGCGTCGACCTGTCACGATTTCTCGGTCTTCACTTTCCCGCCTCTCCCAATTTTCGCATCTATCAGCTGGTCACCTATATGTTCTTGCACGACCCCTCCTCCTTTTCGCACGTTTTCTTTAATATGTTTGCAGTTTTCATGTTCGGTCGAACACTCGAACAGGTTTGGGGACCAAAGCGTTTTCTTACTTATTACCTGATTACCGGCATCGGTGCGGGGCTCATACAGCTGCTGATTATTTTCATCCGCGCACAGGCTGTGATGCCACAAGAAATGTTCCCGTTGATCAGCAGCGTCACGGTAGGTGCATCAGGTGCAGTTTTTGGCATATTGCTGGCATTTGGAATGTTGTTCCCCAATGCGGAGCTTTTTATTATCCCGTTCCCGTTCCCCATCAAAGCTAAATGGTTTGTAGTAGGATACGGTCTGCTGGAACTTATTTTCGGCGTAGCCAACAGATCGGGTGATAATGTAGCACATTTCGCCCATTTGGGGGGAATGCTCTTCGGTATATTCTTGATTTTGTACTGGAAAAAAAGGGACAAAAGGTATGGCAGGTATTATTGACACACTCAAATATAAATATAAGACGGGCAGTGTAATGACCAGGCTCATCTTTATCAACACGGCCATTTTTGTCATTCTGAAGATTATCGGTGTGATATTCACCCTGTTTAACATCAGCAGCCTCGATCTTATAGTCTTCCTGGGAATACCCTCAGATATTCCGCTGCTACTAAGCCACCTATGGTCACTCATTACCTATATGTTCGTGCATGAGGGGTTTCTACACCTTCTCTTTAACATGCTCTGGCTCTATTGGTTCGGACAGATCTTCCTGCAGTATTTCTCCGGTCGCTCGCTGGGTAGTCTCTACCTGTTGGGTGGTCTGGCCGGGGCATTGCTCTACGTGATTGCCTTCAATACAATTCCCTATTACATGGACATGGGACGAGGATGGATGATCGGTGCCTCGGCATCGGTGATGGCCATCGTGATGGGAGCAGCCTTTTACCGTCCCGATGTACAGCTGCACCTCCTTCTGTTGGGTCCGGTAAAAATTGTTTACATTGCCATTTTTGCCTTTGTACTTGATTTTCTCTCCTTAGGCGACGCCACCAATCCGGGCGGTCACGTGGCACACATTGGTGGCGCTCTGTTGGGATATATGTTTGCCATACAGTACAAAAATGGGAGAGACATTACCCACTGGATGAGCAAATTAATTGATGGTTTTGTGGGGATGTTCAAACCGCATCAAAAGAAGTCGAAAATGAGGGTTGAACATGCACGCAATGAGACCGACTGGGACTATAACAAACGCAGGCATAGTGAGCAGGAAGAGATTGATGCGATTCTCGATAAACTGAAACAATCGGGATATAGCAGTCTTTCAGCAGACGAAAAAAAGAAGCTTTTTGATGCGAGCAAAAAATAAAAAAATAAGATTCCGCGACATCGTCATATGGATAATCTTTGCGACCAATGTAGCAGCCATTATCCTGCTTTTCTGTTCTTTCTTATCCTGGAAAATCTCTCCGCTAGAAACCAACCTTTTCTCATACATAGGCCTGGGTTTTGGGTTGATACTCCTGTTGAATGTATGTTACCTGGTTTTCTGGATACTTGTTTCAAAATGGAAGCTGGCATTGGTCTCATTGGTGTCCCTCCTGTTGTGTTACAAGCCTGTCAGCACTTTTTTTCCGATGCATCTCTTCCCTGATGAGGCTCCTGATGGGACAGTGAAGATTCTGACATACAATGTACAAGGATTTCCGGAAGAACGGGATAAAAATTCTGCGGAACATCCCATTCTCGATTATATTGCCAGCACCGATGCCGACATAGTCTGTCTGCAAGAATACCTGGTGAGCAAGACCGGCCAATCCATCTTTTCACAACGAGATGTGAACCGGATACTCAACAAGTACCCCTACCGTTCCGTCACCGGTTTGGAATCTTCGGGAAAATATCATATCTTCGGACTGGCATGCTTCTCAAAATTCCCAATCGAAAAGACGTATGAGGTGGTATTTGAGTCCTCCTACAACGGAGCGGCAGTTTACACTATCAACATAGCGGGAGAAAAATATACAGTCGCCAACATACATCTGGAGTCGAATAGCATCAAAGCGGAAGATAAAAAGCTCTATAGCGATTTCATTCAAAACTCCGATTCGGTAAAGCTGGAAGCAATAACAACCAACATCCGGACCCGGCTGGGAGGAGCCTACCGGATGCGGGCACGCCAAGTAGAAAAAGTAAAACAATACGTCGACAAGCAACAGACAAAAGGGACGATTATCTGTGGTGACTTTAACGATACGCCCATTTCATATGCTTATAGTCAAATGAAGAAGGGCTTAAAGGATGCCTATGTTTCCACCGCTTTTGGCCCCGGCATCACCTATCACGAGGATCTTTTTTTGTTTCGGATCGATCACATCATGCACAGCAAAAACATCAAGGCATTCAAAACAAAGGTCGATAAGATTAAGTTTTCAGATCATTATCCACTCAGAACCTCTCTGAAACTGGAATGACCCATGAAAAAGCTGATGATGTGAGCATGAATTTCGATCTGCGAAGCAGCAAAGCAACTAATAAGAAAATAAACTAATAAGAAAGATGTACAAAATAAGCAAAGAATTTTCATTTTCAGCAGCACATTCGCTTGATGGGTTGCCCGATGACCATCCTTGCAGCCGATTGCATGGCCACAATTACGTGGTTACCGTCCACCTGCGGGCCAAAGAATTAAATAAACAGGGTTTCGTACGGGATTACAACGAATTGCGTGTCGTGAAAACCTATATCGATTCCACCCTCGACCACAGGAACCTGAACGACATCCTTGCACCACATAACTCGTCGGCTGAGAATATCGCCAAAATGTTGTACGACCGATTCAAGCCGCAGTTGCCGGAGTTGTACGCAATAGAAGTAAGTGAAACACCCAAAACATCAGCGATCTATGAACCTGAATGTGAATGAAATATTCTATTCACTTCAAGGTGAAGGAGGGCGCACTGGTCAGGCTTCCATCTTCATCAGGCTGGCCAAGTGCAACTTGGCCTGTAGCTTTTGCGACACCGACTTCGAACGGGGAATAAAAATGACTACGGACGAGTTACTCGAAGAAATTAACCGGTATGGGTGCAAATGGATCATCTGGACTGGGGGTGAACCGGCACTGCAACTGACAGATGCCATCGTGACTTTTTTTAAGGAAGCGGGATACCTGCAAGCCATAGAGACCAACGGTACAAGGAAAATCCCCGCCGGCATCGACTACATCACATGCAGCCCCAAACAGGATTTTGAAAAAGTAAGGGAGCTGATTCCCCGGGTGGATGAATTGCGTTTCCCCATGCAAAAGGGCGATCCCCTGCCCAACATCGCAATTCTTCCTGAGACGACACGTTACCTGCTTAGCCCCATTTTCGACAACGATCGCATCATTCCAGAGAACGTGGACTATTGTATTTCATTGATCAAAGATAACCCGGTATGGGCATTGAGCCTTCAAACTCATAAACTGATCGGTATCCGTTGACATGACGAAGTTTGAGATAACCATATTGGGTTGCGGATCGGCTATGCCTACCACCCTGCATCATCCACCTTCGCAACTAATCGACATCGATGAAAAGCTGTTCATGATCGATTGCGGCGAAGGTACTCAGCTACAGATGCGGAAATATAAAGCACGCATGAGCAAACTCCACACTCTTTTTATCTCGCACCTACACGGAGATCATATCTTCGGCTTGCCCGGCCTGATCTCTACACTCAGCCTGCTAGGAAGAACAGCCGATCTGAACATCTATGCCCATAAGGAGATTGATTTTCTCTTGAATCCGCTCCTTACGTACCTAGGCAACCATTTGTCTTTTAAAATAAACGTCTTTCAGCTGAATCCCAACAGCGAAGAACTGCTTTTTGAAAACAAAACGTTAAGAGTAACCTCATTCCCGCTAAAACACCGCATCGACGCGAACGGATTTCTTTTTGAACGGAAAGAGTCCCCACGCCACATAAATCGCGGGATGATCGACTTTTATCATATCCCTGTGAAGCAGGTACAGGAGATTAAAAACGGAGCAGACTACCTTACACCCGACGGTAATCTCATCCTCAATGAGCACCTCACCTACCCAGGCAACCCCGCCAGAAGGTATGCATACTGTTCTGACACCTCTTATGCACCCGAGATCATCCCTTATATAAAAAATGTGGATCTGCTTTATCATGAGGCCACGTTTGCAGAGAGTGAACGGACGCGTGCAGAAGAGACATTCCACTCCACTGCCCGTCAAGCTGCTGAAATAGCCATGGAAGCGGGAGTGAAAAAGCTGATAATCGGCCATTATTCATCACGCTACAGCGAGATAGGGACACTCCTAAAAGAGGCAGTAGCTGTTTTTCCTCATACTGAACTTGCCATTGAGGGAAAAATAGTATCTTTGTGAGGTGATCCAAATTTTATGAAACGTCTCTATGCCATTCTTTTAACAACCCTACTGTTGGTTGGAAGGGGATTTCCGCTCTTGCCGCAGGTAAATCCCGAAAGGAGTGTGATGGAGACACCGGCGCCGGAGAAGGTTAACATAAAGCTGTCGGAGAACCGGCTCACCATCGAGAATCTGCCCAAAGACGATATTCTGGAAATTTACAACATCATGGGTGTGAAAGTATTCAGCCGCCGTGTGAAAGCTGGGACCAATGAGTACACCCTCTCCTTGCCAAAAGGGTTTTACATCCTGAAAATTGGGAAGATCACAAAAAAAATCGCCATCAGTTGAATTTAACATTTTCATTTTGTTACTTCCATTCCCTTTTTTATATCTTTGTGATCTTTATTTCGTGTATAAATGGTTATCAACATAAAAAATTAATCATATGAACATCGCTATTGTAGGTACCAGCGGAGCTGTAGGTCAGGAATTACTCCGCGTACTGGAAGAGAGAAATTTCCCCCTGGATGAATTGCATTTGTTTGGCTCTTCAAGAAGTGCTGGAACCACTTATATTTTTAAAGGGAAAAAGATTACCGTGAAGGAGCTGCAGCACAACGACGACTTCAAGGATATCGACATAGCGTTTGTATCTGCCGGAGGAGGCACCTCACTGGAATATGCCGAAACCATTACCAAATACGGCGCCATCATGATCGACAACTCCAGCGCTTTCCGCATGGAGGAAGATGTTCCGCTCGTGGTGCCCGAGGTGAACGCCGAGGATGCGCTCAACACACCACGCGGCATCATCGCTAATCCCAACTGCACCACCGCACAGCTGGTTGTTGCGTTGAAGGCAATAGAAGATATCACCCACATTAAAAAAGTCCACATCGCTACTTATCAGGCCGCCTCGGGCGCCGGAGCCGCTGCCATGCAGGAACTGGAAAAGCAGTACACCCAACTGGTTAACGGAGAACAACCAACGATTTCGAAGTTCGCTTATCAATTGGCATACAACCTGATTCCGCAGGTCGATGTTTTCACCGATAACGGATACACGAAGGAGGAGATGAAAATGTTCAATGAAACACGCAAGATCATGCACTCCAATATTGAGGTGAGTGCCACCTGTGTGCGTGTTCCGGTGATGCGCGCCCATTCAGAAGCCATCTGGATTGAGACCGAGCGTCCAGTATCACTGGAAGAGGCTCGTACCGCCTTCAGCAACGCCAAAGGGGTGGTGGTGATCGACAACCCCGCCAATAAAGAGTATCCCATGCCGTTGGATCTCTCTGGCAAAGATCCTGTCTACGTGGGCCGCATCCGCAAGGACCTGACCAACGAGAACGGACTGACTTTCTGGACTGTTTCAGACCAGATTCGCAAGGGTGCGGCACTTAATGCCGTGCAAATTGCCGAGTATCTGATCCGTCAATAACCCGCCTCTCACTTCATCGTGTCATCGTGTAGATGCGGTTCTGTATGTGAATGATCGTGTTGCAGTAGCACCCGATGTGGAAGTGCACCGTGCCCCAATATTTCGATGGGGCACGATTCGTAGGCATTATTCAGCCACTCCTGTGATATATTGGAACCCGAATGATAGTGGAGCCCCTGGTTCACACAGGCTATATTTTTCACCTGGGAGATGATGGTCCCTACATCGTGCGATACAAGCATAATAGCGATATCCTTATTGATATCGCCCAGTAGTTTGTAGAAATTGGTTTCGAAAAGCTTGTCCACGTAGGTGCTCGGTTCATCCAGAATAATCAGCTTCGGGCTGTCGATGATGGCTCTTCCCAGAAGCACCCGCTGGAGCTGACCACCCGAAAGTTCACCGATAGAGCGCGACAACAGATGCTCAACGCCCAGTCGCTCTGCCACACCTTTCACCTTTTGCTTATCCTTTGCGGAATACCTTCCAAAACGATGTCCCGGAGGCGTGAGGCCCGACAGGATCACATCCGACACGGAAATAGGAAATTTTTTGTCGATCTGGTTAATCTGGGGGAGGTAACCGATGTTCATGGAAGACACCTTTTGTCCCTTCTCGAAGAAAGTGATGGCCCCCGGTTGTGATTTCAACAGCCCCAGAATCGATTTAAGGAGTGTGGTCTTTCCTCCTCCATTTGGTCCGATGATGCCGAGAAAATCATCGTCATAGATGGTCAAAGATACCTCCTTCAACACATTTGGCTTGTTTTCATAACCAACGGTCAGGTTCTTTATTTCAATTAGTTTATTCATCTACATCACGCGCTAATATATCGACCAGCCGCAGCAACTCCTTATCCCATTCGTAATTCAACGGATCAATTTCAAACACCTCCGCCCCAATCTCACGGGCAATCACCTCCATGTTTTTTGCATCGAATCCTTTCTGAATAAACAAGGTATTTATCTGCTCCCTACGGGCAAGATCGACCAATGCTTTTATCTGTGACGGCGAGGGATTTTTGCCCTGAAACTCCACACTGTGCTGGTACAGATTGTAATCTTTTGCAAAATAGGCAAGTGCCGGATGATAAATGATGAAGCCGCGGGATGTGACATGGGCCAGTTTATCCTGTATGAGACTATCTGTTTCATCAAGTTGCCGAGCGAACCGGTCGAAATTGGTCCGATAAATTTCTTCGTTTGCAGGATCGGCCTTCACCACAGCTTCCAGCATATTGGCGGTCATTATTTTCACTGCCCGGGGTGACGACCAGAAATGAGGGTCGGTATCACCATGAATATGATCGTGCCCATGTTCTACATGGTTACCCAGTTCAACCCGTTCAATGCCTGTAGCACACTCCACCAGAGTGATGTTTGGGTTGTTGGCTGCCAGCCGTTTACTCCACGCCTTTTCAAATCCAAGGTCTCCCACCATAAAGTAAATCAGGCTGTTGCCCATCTCCACCATCACCGACGGAGCCGGTTCGTAGGTCTCGGGACTGGTTCCCGGCGGTACCAGTGTATTAATCTTGAAAGCATCACCCACAATCTGTTCCAGGAAATAACGCTGTGGTTCAATTGTGACCGTGAGCACCGCTTTTTGTCCGCTGGTCTCCTTCTTGTTCCCCATCTGACACGCGAGGAGCAGTATGGGGAATAATATAAACAAATAATATTTTCTCATCCGATAAGTTTGACAGACAAATGTAGCGAATTTCACTCTTTGCCGAAAATCATAAACAAAGTTTGTTTATTTTTGTTGTCGGTGAACGCAATCAATTTCGTTCCTTCGTAAACCAGCTGTCCCTAAATTTTGTACAATCCGCCACTATGCTTTCAGACAAACGTTTCCTCCCGCCTGTTCTTGAGATCACAGAAGATGGATCACATACGCTATATGTACCGGAATTGAATGAACACTATCACTCCACACATGGCGCCATGCAGGAATCGACGCACATTTTCATCAGAGAGGGTCTGATACACAGACATCTATTTAATCACCCCGTCCAACATGAACAACCGGAATTACAGCATGGACCGGAGGCGCAACGACAACTCTCCCAGGAACAGTCCCTACAATCATCTCGTGCAATCAATGTGCTGGAAATTGGTTTCGGTACAGGCCTCAACGCCTTACTCACCTTACTGGAAGCGAAAAAAAGAAAAATAAATGTGTTTTATCAGACCCTCGAGCGCTATCCCATTTCTGTTGAAGCGGCACAAAGGCTCAATTATCCAGCCACGTTGAATCGACTTGAAAAAGATACAACAGTAGATACACCCATTCAATCCAGTCAGAACGATTTGAATGATGCCAAGTTGAGAAACAACACCTTTGAAAAACTATTCCTTCAGCTCCATACATCGTCCTGGGAAAAGCCAACAGCCATAACTCCGGGCTTCACGATGCTAAAGCAACAGATTGATTTCAGCCAACCTGTCACTTTTATTCCTGAAAAAAGCTTCGACCTAATTTATTACGATGCTTTTGCTCCTGAAAAACAGCCGGAAATGTGGACACAGGAAATATTTAACCATATCTACAGTCTATCTAATCAGGGCGCTATCCTGACAACCTACTGCGCCAAGGGAGTTGTGAGAAGAAGATTACAGGCCGCTGGATTTCAGGTGGAGCGGCTTCAAGGACCTCCAGGAAAAAGGGAGATATTGAGAGCAACAAAACCGTACACGGAACGATGATAGAAAAGTTGACATTCTCGCATGGTATCTTCCCGTTTTTTTGGTGTTTGGTTTGTTGATTTGCGATTTAATGCTTTCTTTTGTTGTTTCGTAAGCGAATAATTTCTATACTGAGCGCACAATTGAAGAGAAGCGTCGGCGTATCTAGTGACCTAAGTGAAATTGTAAATAAACTGCTTTACATCCTATGACAATTGCAGCACGATTAATCGAGGCAGGTAAGGAATATAAGACCGGAGAATCTACCATCGTAGCACTTCAGCCCACAACCATAGAATTCAGGACCGGTGAAATCACCTTGCTGGTAGGTCCTTCCGGCTCGGGGAAAACCACCCTCTTGTCGCTCCTTGGCTCCGTGATCTATCCTTCCACGGGAAAGGTGTGGGTGGGAGATACGTGTGTGAACGACCTCTCAGAGAAAGAACTAGCCGATCTCCGTCTGCAGCATATCGGTTTTGTCTTTCAGGGTTTCAACTTGCTGGCTCCGTTGAATGCATTGGAGAATGTGATGGAACCCCTCCTGCTGCAGGGTGAGAAGCGAAAAGAAGCAAAAAGAAAGGCTATGGAACTGATTCGTAAATTTGGCATGGAGGATCGCATCTACAACCTGCCCAGGAACCTGAGCGGGGGGCAGCAGCAAAGAATAGCAATTGCCCGCTCCCTGGTGACGAACCCGCAACTGATCTTGTGCGACGAACCGACAGCCTCCCTTGATCACAAAAGCGCCAAAATGGTGATGGATATGCTGACCCAGCTCTCGCTGGATGACCGGGCTGTAATTGTGGTCACCCATGATGTGAGGTTGAAAAAGTATGCCGACAGAACCATCTACGTGTCGGAAGGAAGAATCAGCGAAACAGCCATGGAGGATGACTTTTGATTTTCTTTTACGTTGACAATAAATTTTCTATAAGATGAAGCAACTAATTGTTCTCCTTACAGCTACACTGCTATTGGCAGCCTGTAGCAGCAAACAGGAAAAAACCACCCCGACACAAACAGAACTTACTCCGCCACAGATTGTCGGCATCGGCAAGGTAGTGCCACAAGGTGGCGTAATTGAACTAGCCGCCACGGCATCGGGCATCGTGAAGGAAGTGTATCGAAAAGCGGGAGAGCGCATCGTCGAGGGTGAACTAATTCTCTCTCTCAGTAGCAGCGACGAAGAACTGGCAGTCAGAGAGGCTGAATCCCGGCTGAAGTCGCAGGAGCTGGCGGTGGAATCGGCAAAGATCATGCTGGAGCAGCAGCGGGTGGTTCACACAGAACAAGAACGCCTGCTGAAAGATGCCAGAGAACTATTGGAGGTGGGCGCCTCTACCGGGGAAAATGTACGAACGCTGCAGAGCGACTTCGATCGTGGAACCGAGCAGATGAAAAAAATGGAGAACGACTACCAGTTGCAACTTTCGCAACTGAATGAATTGAAAATTCAGCGTGCTTCCAGGTCGAACGACCTCGAAAAAAAAGCATTCCGCGCTCCGTGCGATGGCGTCCTGCTCGATCTTACGCCCCGTGTGGGTGAAGCGGTGAGTCAATATCAGCAATATGGACGGATTTCCCCCAACAAGCCTCTGGTAGTGATGGTGGAGATCGATGAACTGTTTGCTCACAAGCTCCAAGTGGGGCAACCCTGTCGAATAAATCTTCACGGCAATACCGAAGTGGCTGCTACCGGTGAGATCGTGCGCATTTCACCCGACTTAAAAAAGAAATCGCTATTTTCCGACAGTGGGACTGACCTCGAAGATCGCCGCATCCGTGAGATCGAGGTTTCCCTTAACGAAATGAAGCAACCGCTATTTATCGAATCGAAAGTGGAATGCAGTGTACAATTAAACTGATCTCATATGCTCTCTACCGCCTTTAAATTTGTCCGTTTTGAAAAATCCAAGAGCATGGGTATCCTTGCGGCAATCGTCATCAGCATTTACCTGATCGGGATCGAGCTGGGTATGTTCTTTTACCTTGCCAATATTATCGGAGGGATAGTGGGCAATGCCAACCCCCAGTATGCACAGGTTTTCGTAGTAAAAAAGCAGACTGAAAACATAAACCAGCTTTCCCCGCTAGACTTGCGATGGGTAAACCAGCTGCGTAGCATCGATGGGGTGACCAGTACACACGGCTTTGTAATCACCAATGTATCTGCCAGATTTCCCAATGGCAAGGATGCTCCTGCCGTGATTATCGGCAGCGACTACCCTGCCATGGCGGCGGGTCCTTATACCGATCTGGTCTATTCAGGATCCATCAGCAGTCTGGTAGCACCTGAGATCGTCTCCACCGATTTTTATGACAACAAGACATTGCGTTATGAGGTAAAACCGGGCACCCGTTTCGAAATCAATGGCAAGTCGGCCACAGTAGGGGTAATGACAAAAGATGCCAAGGGATTCACCTCCCCACTTATCTATACCTCGACAGACAAAGCCCGCTACTACACTGGAATGTCGCCCACACAGGTAAGCGGAATCATTGTTACTGTCCCCGATGCCAGCATGATTGAGTCGGTGGTCTCCAGGATCAACCAGATCGCACCCGATCTGAAGGCGTGGCCCGCAGAGAAAATCAGGACAGCCACCATTGTCAACGTAATGACCGCCAATAACATGGGAATGAGCTTTGCCACACTTGTGCTTTTCGGTATTATCAGCGGATTCTTTATCATCGGACTCACCATGTACTCGGTCACCTACGATCGCATCAAAGATTACGGTACCCTGAAAGCAATCGGAGCTTCAGGAAAGTATATCACCCGGCTGGTTGTCGCCCAATCGGTAATTTATGCCCTGATTGGTTATCTGGTATCGCTTATTCTCCTTATCATCTCTAAAATAGGAATGGCAAAAGGGGGATTGATTATCAGTCTTACCCCGGCATTGTTGGGTTTTTTATTCCTCACAACCCTGATTATTTCCGTGGGAAGTTCCTACTTCTCAATCCGAAAACTGAAAAAAGTGGAACCCTCCTCGGTTTTCAGATAGAAGTAAAACGGGTAATCAGAAAAAAGTATACTGGATAAACAACACCGGTATAAGAGATAAAAACAAGAATAGTAAAAGAAATTACAGATTGAAAACTTAACAATTCAATGAGAAAAACAGTAATCCTATATGCGCTTTTATTTTCTGCTGCAGTTTCAGCACAGGAGTCTCTGACATTGGAGGGAGCCATTCAACAGGCACTAGCACACTCGCCCACCCTTAGCGTGGAGAAGATGAAAAACGAAGCGGCATCCATTGAGGTAGAAGAAAGTCGTCTCCAACATATTCCCGAGATCTATCTTTCGGGAGATATGCGACAAAATCTGGTGATACCCGCTACTCCCGTGCCAGCCAATGTCTTCGATCCCTCTGCAAAGGAGGGGGAGCTAATGTATCTGAAGTTTAACACGAAATATAACTCATCGGCAGGGGTTAATCTCCGGTTCGATCTCTTCAATCCGGATAAAATCAACCGGGTGACAGAAAAAAAACACCAGCAAAGGATTCAGAAATATGATACAGAAATTTCGGAAGAAGATTTAAAAGAGCGGGTCGCTCTTGCCTACGCGGAATGTGTGATTGCCGAAGAGCAACAAAAACTACTCAGGGGAGATACGGCCTACTATGCCGAATTGCTCCGTAACGCCAGTCAGCTTTATTTAAAAGAGAAGATCAGCCTCGCCGGGAAGAATGATACACACAGAGCATACAACGAGTCTGTTGCTTCTTATCTGGAGGCGGCAAAGATCGCAGGGGACCGGAAAGCAGAATTACTCTACCTCATGGGGATGGATGTAACAGCTGCAAATGTGACCTCTCTTTCAATTGCAGAGGATATCCCAGCGCTATTGGGTGCTCTGGAGATGAAAGCATTGCCTACATATGATCTCGCAGCCCGCGAGGTGTTGCGGCAGCAGGAAGTAGTGGATCTGGCATCTCTCCGCTTGAAGTCGGCCTCCTGGAAGTATGCCCCCACCCTTACTTTGAATGGATATTACGGCACCAACTACTACAACCATGAGTTAACGCTGTTCAATGGCAACCTCTGGAGAGGTAGCAGCTATATCGGCATATCACTCAGGGTACCCGTTACCCAATCGTTCAGTACATCCAAAGAGATATCACGACTGCGCTTGACACAGCTGATGGAGCAGGAAAACCTGCGCGATATCCGCAACAACCGGGAAAAAGAGCGACTCAACGAACTATCTCTGCTACAAGTCAGAAAAGAAAGCTACCGTCTGAACTGGGAAAACTGGGAGATGAGCCAGCAAAATGAAGCTGCCGTACATTTTCAGTTCGACAAGGGCTACATTCAACAAAGTGGCCTGCTCAACGAAAAGATGAAGATGCAACAAAACAGGCAACGTTTCCTCCAATCGGCTTTCGATCTGTTCAGCAGCCTGATTTTGCTTGGGGTTGAATGAAGGTTGTATCAATGATAGCGCAACGCCAGAACCGTAATATCGTCCGATTGTTCAAAACCCTCTACATAGGCATCCAGCCCTTGGATCACCGATTGAACCATGATGGAGACAGAAACATTAACATCCGAATTAAAAATCTGCAGCAAGCGCTCCTCACCAAACAGCTTTTGTTGACTGTTCATTGCTTCGGTCACCCCGTCGGTATACATCAGTAAGGTATCTCCAGGAGACAGTGTAATCTCTTCGTTTTTGAATTGGACATCCTCAAAGGCAGCCAGTACAATACCAGGATACAGTTTTTGGTATGCCTGCTTGTGTTTGTCCAGAAGGATAAACGGATTGTGTCCGGCATTGGCATATTCCACATGTCCTGTATTGATGTTCAGCTTTGCAAAGAAGAGGGTGACAAACATGCTCTGTTCATTCCCCTTGCAAAGCTCATTGTTTACCCTGTAGAGTACTTCGGCAGGAGTGATACCGGTGAGGGCGATTGATTTAATAAGGGTATTGGTCATCGACATGAAGAGAGCGGCAGGTATTCCTTTGTCTGAAACATCACCGATGGTAAAACCCAAATGCTCGTCGTCAATCATAAAATAATTATAGAGGTCTCCCCCCACCTCCTTTGCCGGCTTCATAAAACCACATATAGCAAACTCATTGTGATCACAGAATCCGTCAACTTCCTTCGGGAGCATTCCCATCTGAATGGCGTTCGCGATGCGTAACTGGCTCTCGAGACTCTCCTTGGCAGCCGTAGTTTTCTTCAAATCCTGGACATAATGTTTGATGGAGTTTTGCAGATAGAGAAACGACCCGGAGAGAATTCCAATCTCATCTTTGTATTTTAGGGAGAACTCTTTCAGGTAATTTTGATCATACTCGGTTAAGTTGTAGTCGTTATCGACCATCTCTTTGGAAAATTCCACAAGCTTCTTGATGGGCGCCGACATCTTATTAGTCAATATGAAGGCAATGATAAACGATACGATCAGGATAAACAGGCCAAACAGAATAAATCCAATGGCAATACCGGTCAGTTCACTCTTTACCTCCTCGTAATCATAATCGGCCCCCACCACGTAACGTGTTCCGGCGTCAGTAGTAAAAGGTACAAAAACCGATCTTACCGCGCCGTATGCATCTTCGTAACTATTGAAGACAATTCGATTCTCTTCTATCGGCGTAAAGTAGATCTTCTTCATTTTCTCCCTGTCTCCCTGATAGGCGATAAAAAAGGTATCTGTGCTCAGACTCCCAGAGGTCCAGCGCAACTCATTGTTGTAAATAATATAGGAGTAAACCTCTTTCACTTTCACCTCATTGGCAAACTCATGCAAAGCGCTTCTTTTGAGTTCAAATTCTTCGGGAGAGATGGAGAATTCGTCTTCGATCCGGTCATGGTAGTCATCTCCAACCAGATTATGTGCTCCGTAGGCCACAGAAAAGAGCATATCATCAATGACACCCTGTGTAGATTTTTCCGTAAAAAAAACCGTCACTGAGGTGGTGAAGATAACACAGCCGGCTATCGATGAAAAGAGCAACAGCAGTACTTTTTTTCTGAAAGGCAAATTTCTAAACATGGCTCAAAGTAAAGTGTCGATACTAATCGATGGCAACCACCAATATATTGCGGTTCTTCCCATCTCTATATTCATAGTCAAAAAGATCCACACTTTGCCGGGCCAGGAAAATACCGAGTCCGCCAATGGGTCTGTCCTCAACCGGCTTCATCAAATCTTCCGGTGTAGGCATACTCTTCTCTATCGGGTTAAAAGGGATGGCGTTATCTTCAAGGACAACCCTCAACTTCCCGTCCTGACATCCGATGGAGACTTGAATGGTACCATCATCTATGCCTGCCATAGGATAACCGTAATTCATGATGTTGGAGGCAATTTCGTCTACTGCCAGGATGAGCTTGAATATTTTCTTCTTGTCGACGTCGTTGGCGGTGGCGAAAGATGCAATAAAATCGCGTATCGGCTCGAGTGAACCGGGCGCAGCTTCGAAAACCTGAAATTGGGATTCTGCCTTCATGCTACTCCGGGTATTGGTCCACAATACTTACACTAAATATCAACCCTGTCATCCGCAGCGTTTCGAGTAATTGCTCCTGGGGTCTGACCAAAATCAAGGAAGCAGCTGTACCCAGTTTCTGTTTAGCAAAAATCAGCATCCTCAATCCGGCAGACGACATAAAACTGAGTTCCTCCACATAGAGGACCAGTGCCTGCGGGTTTTGCGTGACAACCTGTTTCACCTCTTCACCAAATTGGGGAGCGGTAGATGAATCCAAAGATCCACAAATTGTTAACGCTGTATACTTATCAAAAATCTCTTTCTTTACTGAAAAACCCATATCTGTTCCTCCAAATTAAATAAATTATTTACCTATTAAAACAATTACCGAACGCCCACCGACAATAAAACCGGACTGGTTCTCCAGCACTGGCTCACTATTTAGCGGATAAAATGTTTCGGGCGGCACCATGGATGTATTGACGGAAAGGTGCCATTTTCTATTTTCTGATAACTGAGGCAATTCAAAATCGAGTGCATCCCAATGCATATTGGCTGCTACGTAGATGGCATCGTCCTTTACGAAGCCGTTTTTAGCATGATGTCCGTCAAGCATAAAAGCGAAGACGGTATTTGATTCCGACCAGTCGGCATGCCATGCTTTGGTGCCGTGAAACGTGATATCGGCGTAGCCGCTCTCTTTGTAATCTCTGTTGCAATAATGCTCTTTACTCCTCAATATCGGGTGCTGTCGCCGAAAGTTGATGATATGCCGAGCAAAGGAGAACAGATCGAAATTTTCTCGTACGAGACTCCAATCCAGCCAGTTAAAATCACTATCGTGACAATACGTGTTGTTGTTTCCCTTTTGTGTCCTGCCCATTTCGTCACCCATCAGGATCATGGGAACCCCCTGGCTGAGCATCAGGATGGTCAGTGCATTTTTAATCTGGCGGTGCCTCAGGAGGTTTACGGCTGTGTCATCCGTTTCACCCTCCCACCCGCAATTCCAGCTGAAGTTGTCGTTGCATCCATCCTGATTATTTTCCCCATTTGCCCAATTGTGTTTCTCGTTATAGGCAAACAGGTCATACAGCGTGAAGCCGTCGTGGCACGTGATGAAGTTTATTCCGGCTGTGGTACCCCGGTGCAGGTACATCTCGGGCGAGCCCTGCATACACTGCGACAGCTGCCCCACAGTATTGTGGTCACCCTTGAGAAATTTTCTCACGGTATCCCTGTATTTCCCGTTCCACTCTGCCCAGCGACCATAGGCAGGAAACGCTCCCACCTGGTAGAGTCCACCGGCATCCCACGCCTCAGCAATCAGTTTACATTTTGCCAGTATGGGATCATGGGCAAGCGATTCCAGCAGGGGTGGATTATTCAGGGGGCTACCATCCTGCGCACGTCCGAGAATAGAAGCCAGATCAAAACGGAATCCGTCGATATGATATTCCGAAGCCCAGTAGCGGAGGCAGTCGAGCACCGTGTTCCGTACCACAGGGTGGTTGCAGTTGAGGGTATTGCCTGTACCGGAGAAGTTGAAATAATAGCCGTCGGGGGTAAGCATGTAGTACGTTTTGTTGTCGATACCCCTGAAGGAAATGGTCGGCCCGCGGTGATCACCCTCCGCTGTATGGTTAAACACCACATCCAGTATCACCTCAATGCCGTTCCTGTGTAACTCTTTAATCAGTGTCTTCAGTTCATCCACCGCCATCCCGTACTTGCCTGTCGCGGCATAACCTGCCTTGGGAGCAAAAAAATTGAGAGTACTATAACCCCAGTAGTTCACCAATAGGTCGCCCGTATCGGGGTTTGTACGGCTGTGTTCAAATTCATCAAACTCATAAATCGGCATTAATTCCACGCAGTTGATACCCAGATCACGCAGATAAGGTATTTTCTCTCTGATGGCTGCGAAGGTCCCCCGGTGTCTGACGCCCGATGAAGGATGAGAAGTAAAGCCTCTTACGTGAATCTCGTAAATGATTAGATCCTCCATGGGTGTTTCCAGCGGGTTATCCTCCTCCCAATCGAAATCATCAAACACCAACCGCGAACGGAACGGATAATTTCGCTTCAGGTTGGAATCATCGCGCCATCTGTCTCTTCCTCCGATTGCTTTGGCATAAGGATCCGATAAAACAGCCTGTTTATCGAAGCGATGTCCGTTTTGCGGGTCATAGGGTCCATCCATCCTGTAGCCATATTCTATATTCTCATAATCGAGACCGAAAACAATGATGGCATATACATTCCCCACCCTGAATTCATCCGGTAGCGGAATTTCGGCATAGGGAATCTCCTCATTTTTATTGAAAAGGACGAGCGTACAGGATGTGGCCGCACTGGAGAAAACGGAAAAGTTCACGCCGTTGGGTACCAAGGTCGCCCCGAAAGGTAGCACACGTCCCCGCCGGTATTTGATACCCTTGTATTCATTTGTGGGGTAAAAATCGATCCGGTTATCAAGTGCACTCATGTTAGTTTGAACTTTTTTTCTGCTTCTTCGATGCTGCTGTATAGTTCGAAGAAATTAATGAACCCGGTCATCGACATGATGTCGCAGATTTCCTCTGAGACATTCACCAACAACATTTTACCACCATTGGAATTGAGTTGTCGGTAGAGCATAAGCAAGACCCGTAAACCTGCACTGGAAAGGAAACCGACGTTGGTTAGATCCATGATTACCCGGTTTAACGATACCAGTTCCTCCATTATGCGCGACTGTAATTCTCCGGCTGTGTTGCTGTCTATACTTCCCTGAATTGTGATATAGACAATGTTGTTCTTTGTTTGAATTGTTACTTTCATCTGTTCTTTTTTAGCTAATCGAGCCAGCTTTTTGGTGCTATTTTCACTTTCACTCTCACCTGTTTATCGGTTTGTGGCAATGTGACGGTGAGCTCATCTGCATTAAAGTCGTGGTAGGGTTCTCCGTCTATGCTGCAGCTCACTATATAAACACTGTTTGCCGGTAGGATATCGGGAGAAACACGGAGGATGTTGTCTTTGAAACCGTTCGGCAGTGGCTTGAAATGTAGGACCAGGGGCTGTTTGGTGATGAGTAGGTTGATGTAAGTTGCCGATAGGAAACAGAGTTCCATGCTGTGATAGCCGCTCATGGAGTGGCTCCCCTTAAATCGCTCGTTGCCGAGCAGGTAGGGCAGGCCATTCGCCAGCGTATTGAAATAGACACCGCCATCATCGCTGTCGAGAAAAAAAGCATTGTAAAATGCAGCTGCTTCCCGCCCATTTTTGTTGTATTCGTCGTCTTTCAGTATTCCAAACATGATGAGATATGCCAGGATGGCTTGTTCCTGCTGCCACCATGCTTTCCGGTCATGCCAGACAAACTCATGATGTGCTCCATTGGGCTTTGTTACCCGCTCCACTACGTCGTACCAGCCACCTCTTTGTCTGTCGCAACCCACTTCGGGCATCAGTTCTGCGATCTTTCTGGCAAAGTCAAGGTACTCCTTTTTAGGTTTTAGGGATTGCATCCGCATCAGGTTCCATGCGATTTTGAGGTTGTGTCCCACAACGGCCCTATTTTGTTGCCAGCCCCATGTCTGATCCGGACTCCAGTCCTCGTGAAACTTCTCCTGCACAAAAGGACTATTTTCATAATCGGGAAAGAAACGGGTGATGGTGTCGAAAGTATATTCAAGGAAGTCGGCATACTTCTCTTCTCCTGTGGCCAGATAGAGATTAATGAGGTAAGCCGGGGCATGGTCCCCCACAGAGTTCCAGTTTTTTCGGGCCCGGTTGTGTGCCAGGCTCTCCGTTCTTGGATCCAGCATAATGGGATCGATGTGGGAGAAGTAACCCATATTTTCCTCGTCCTTAAAAAAGCGTTCGAACAGATCCAATGTTTTGTCAATGTCCCATTTGATTTTTGGATCTCCTGTAACCCTCATGGTTTGTGTGGGACCCGCCAGGGCGTAGATCTGCTCATACATGGGAATGGAGTCGTAATCATCGCCAAACTCGGAAGTCAGCAGTTTAGTCTCTTTCTCTCCTTCCACCTTGATCCCGTGATACCAATACACGATATCCTCATCGGCATCATAAAAACGCATATGGTCACGCAGGTAATCACTTCCTTTCTCAGCAGCCTCGAGGTATTCATCTTTTCCGGTAAGAAGATAGGCCGATGCAAATCCATAGATCAACCGCGAGATGGTATCGGTCTCCTGCAGGTAATCCCCTTTTTTTGATCCGCCCAGATGAAGCATGGTGCGATAGTTTTCATAATTGATGGATTTATCGGGAAAATCGAATTGCCATTTCATGTAACTGGATGCGATAGAATCGATCTGGTTGATCCACCAGTCGGGTTCCTCATGCCTGTAAATACCGGGTCCTTTTCCGGGAAAGACCATCCATTGTACCTGCAAGAAAGGTTGGCTACTATTCTCCTGTGGATAAAATGTCCCATATGCAAACACCATCTGGCGTGGCAGGGCCAGTAGTTTCAGCATGTCGGCCGTAGCATCATTGTATCCCTCATTCAGGTTGCGTGAATAACGTGCATAACAATTGCCGGAGATATATGCTTTGAAAATGCGGTTGTCGGAAGTTTTCAGAGAAAAGGTACGTTCGTTCAGATTGAAATCTGTCACATAACCGGCGATGGTGTCAGAAAAAGTAAAATTGATATCCATGTAGATTGTTATTTTTTTCTTGTGTCTGGAAATAATTTGTTTGCATACATATAAATGGACGGTACAAAAACGCCCCAGGCCACTGCGATGACAACCAGGCTATAAACTCCATGTGTAAGTTCCAAAAGCCCGAAGCGCTCGGCCGACCTGAATATCAATACCGCAAAGACGATTCCTAGTAGTGCGTTGACGAAATGTTTGCCACGGGTAAACACGAGATAGGAGATGATCCTGACACTAAAGTTGACCCATAGAGCCAGTATCCAGATTGGTAGGATAAATTGGAAATCGAGCAGACGTGAAGAGGGACTCACTGAATACACCGAGGTAACGATCAGCAAGGTCTCCATCACGGCAGCAGCAAGCGCAACAACAGCAACCAGTTTTACTTTATTCCTGATGAGTTTCTTATCCTGAAGCAGATCGATCAGTATAATCAGCAACACCACAGCCATTCCAAGCCATGGAACTTGCTTAATAGCACCAAAATAACAGGCAACAACCCCGATCATGAAAGTGAGTGTACCTATAATTTGATTCAGCCAAAATGAAAGATTCGCTCTGTTCATTGTTCTCCGTTTTTGTTTTTTTAATCGTCGAAAGCGGCAAAGGGAGGATAAATATCCGGATCCACAATGACATCGATCAGGGCTGGTTTACCAAGGCTGAGAGCCTTGGTGAAAGCAACTTCAAACTGACTGATCTCTGTGACCCTGAATCCTTGTGCTCCGCAAGCCTCCGCGTATTTCACATAATCGGGATTCATAAAGTGGTTAAACACCTCTTCATTTTTCGATCTCAGCTGGAAGTATTTGATGATGTTGAATTCCGAATTATTGAAAATAATCCAAATCACCGGCACATTCTCCTGCACAGCGGTCATCAGTTCAAATCCAGCCATCTGGTAATCGCCATCACCACAGGCCACAATCACCGGCCTGTCGGGATTGGCGTACTTCACCCCGATTGAAGCATTCACGTTGGCAGCCATCGGCCCGAAGCTGCCGGGGTTCTGATAGTTTCTGCCCCTGTCGAGAGTGAGGTAAGCATGCAACCAGAGCATATGTCCGCCCGCATCGCCGAGGATGATGCTTCTTTCGGGTGTCAACCGCGAAATTTCCCGTACAAGCATCGCAGGATGAATCTTGTCACTGTGCTGCTCCAGCTTCACATTTCGAAATTGATCACCACCTGTTTCAGGTAACAGTTTCCCGGCTCCCATAGTGATCATTTTCTTATGCAAGGCAACAATTGCCAGTTTTGCGTCTGATACAAGAGGATAATCCGCTCTGTAGACCTTGCCAATTTCAATGGGATCGATGTTGATGTGAATCAGTTTCTTGTTGTCAAATAGTACATCCTTAAAGCGCCATGTGTTCCACTTGGCAAACGAATTTCCAATAGCGAGGATGACATCAGCTTTTTTGAAAAACTCTTTTACTCCTGGATCGCCCGACGTGCCGAAAGTACCCAAACAGAGCGGGTGTGTTTCGGGCAGGGCTCCCTTTGCATCCATCGTCGCGCAGAAAGGTATGTGAAACGATTCCAGCATTCGAATCAGATCTTCCTCTGCATGACTTCTGATGGTGCCATACCCGACAAGTGCCATCACCTTTTTCCCGCTATTGATTGCTTCTGTCAACACACCAGCAGCTTTATCAAGATCTTCCTGAGCGGCCAAAACGGGCTTGACATGAAAATTAAGGGCCCGGTAATTGGGAACCTCCTCTTCGTAAATACTATAGTCTATAAGGACATTTACCGGACCTGGGCGACCGTCGAAGGCAAGGTTTATCGCTTCTTCAAGAATATCACAGGCCTGAGAAGGATCCTCCAGGATAAACGATTTCTTGGTAACAGCCGAGAAGAGTGCCTGTCCGTCGGGAGTTCGATTCAATCCCGATGTATCACCCAGATCACCCTTACCACGCATCGCACGGGGAGTATACGCAGGCAGAGATAACAGGGGGAGTGAATCGGAATAGGCAACCGCCATTCCCGAAAGCAGATTCACAGCTCCCGGGCCCGCTGTACAAAAACATACTCCCAGCTTGTCGGAGTACATGGCATACCCACATGCCATAAATGACGCAGCTTGCTCATGGCGCGGGATGACAGTTTTGATTTTATCTGTTTTGCTCAGCGCAAACAAAAAAGCGGAGTCTGACTGGCCGGAGCCTCCAAAGACAGTATCCACACCAATTGTCTCAAGATAATCTACAATAAGATCTCCAACATTCATACAAACAATTTTATTTTTGGTTATTCATCCAAGTTTACGGTCTACTGTATGCCGATCTTATTCCTGCATAACCAGACTTCTCCATGCTGTTATTTCTCGAGTGCTTTCACCAACTGTCTTCCATATTCGGCCGACGACTCCACCGAGAGTCCGGTTACAAAAGGCCAGTCTACTGCAACGCAGGGATTCTGCGGAGTGGCCATGTCGTCGGCAAGCACTTCGCCGTTTGGACCAACAGCATCCTCCACAATATCCTGTAACGGAATCAGGAAACCGGGTGTCATCAGGTCGGTCCCCTTGTTGTCGGGCGTAGTACCCACCAGATCATAGGTTAAATCAAAATCGACAAAATCCCATTTCCGCGGATGAGCTGTCACTTTCTTTCCATAGATCACACTCTTGTAATTGTTTTCAGGATCACGGGTAAAAGCCAAAGCTCCCACCGAGTAACAGATGGCACCTACCATTTTGTTGTTTTTTACGCAGTGCAGGATCATGCGGTGCACAGCAGGATTATTACAAATATCAAGTGGAGTGCCTGGTCCGCCGGTCATTACCAAAGCATCATAATCCGCCATATTTACCTCGCTTATTTTCTTCGGATTATCCAGTTCGCCATTACTCAGCAGTTCCAGCGTACGGGCTACTGTCTCTAGGGTATTCACCTTGACGTTTTGATATCCGTCCACGAAATCAGGGTCCATGCTCATCGCAATGGGCAGGGGTTTCTTACCTAAATAGGTAGCAAGAGTAACATTGTGACCTGCTTTTTTTAGTGCATCCCAGGGAGCCTGAAGCTCTTCGGCCCAAAAAGCATAATTACTGGCCAGTACCAATACATTTTTTTTCATCCTATTCAATGTTAAAGTGATTTAAGAAAAGGGTTAAATGGGTTTCACGGGACTAAAGACATCAATGGCTTCTGTCTCTCCTACTGATGTAAATGAGTGCGGCGCATTAGGGGGAATAAAATAGTAGTCGCCCGCCTCAAGCAACCGGGTAACGCCGGCTATGGTAGCTTTGAATGCCCCTTTTATCACATAGCCAAACTGTTCCGATTCGTGGTGATGTTCAGGCAATGTTACATTGTCAGCAAAATTCCAGTGCATCACATTCATATTTTGACCGCTGCCCAGATACTGTCCCAACACGCCTTTAAACAGTTCTTTCTTTTCAACATCCTTTGCGTAACGAAATGGTTCCATAGATTTATTTGTTTGTTAATTTTCTTACTCACTGATTCACGTGCTGTTACATATTCAGGCAAATACGAAAGCCAATATCGAAGTAACAGGTATACTGATAATTGGTATTGTAACGATAGGCACTGAATGGCATATTGTTGTCGTGCTTGTACCAGCTACCACCCCTTTTTTGTTTATAGACACCCTCCTGAGGGCCAGTGGGACTGGTAAGGGTATCCGTGGGGTAAGTAGCATAAAAATCGTTGACCCACTCCTCGGCATTGCCAATCAGGTTGTATAACCCCAGATAACTTTTCCCTTCTTCAAAGGCGGTAATATCGGTAAGCTTTTCCCGGTTTAATCCAAAATTGGCATATCGGTCCATATTTTCAAAATCGTTACCCCAGGGAAAGGTACGCCCGTCAGGGTATCGGGCAGCATATTCCCACTCAGCCTCGGTGGGCAGCCGGTATCCTTTGCCAAAATTGCTGTTCCAGCTGTTCAGATCATACGTCTCTTCGAGTCCTTCACTGCGGCTAAGCATGTTGCAGTAGAAAGCAGCGCCATACCAGGTTACATACACAACTGGCAGGTTTGCTTCTTCGTCAGAAACCATAAAGCGGGATTTTTCAAATCGGATGGGATTCCGATTTCCTTTGTAGTCGGCTTCCATATTCAGCAATACCTGCGAATCGCCGTGACTGTTTTTCACGTTGATATGCTGTTTGTAGTCGCCGCTCAGTTCACCCTGAAGTAGCGCGTAATTTAACATTTGACAAAATTGCGCGTTACTCACTTCATAAGTACCCAATTTAAAACTATTCGGAATGATGACGGTATGCATGGGGAAACCAAGTCGAAAGTCACCCAGTATCTGTCCCATGGTAAATGTACCGGAAGGGATCTCAGTCATTTCCGGCACTTCAAAAAGGGATGCTTCCTCAGTTTGTCGTATGTGGGTACAGCTGAAAAATAAAAGAAGAGAAAGGCAAATAAGAAAGTCTATTGGCTTAAAATTTCTCATGGCAACATAATTATTTCCGTTTAATCTTCTCTATGATTGCTTTCGCAAACAAATGGGCGCAGTCGCCTGAACGGGCAGTAATCAAATCATCGTCGATTACCACGTCCTCATCCACATAGACAGCACCGTAAGCCTTTGCATCGCCCAACAAATTGTTATGGCAAACAAGTCTTCTTCCCTTAATGAGTTCAGTGGCAGGAGCCATCAACCACAAACCGTGACAGATGATTCCTTTGATGATTTCCTTTTTTTCAAAAACTCGCTTAATAAATTCAACGGCAGGGGGAATCTTGTCAATATCTTCGGTATATCGCAACCGGTCGGCAACCATGCCGGAAGGGATGATGATCGCATCGAAACCCGAGAGCTCCTCATCGCTCAAATTCTCGAAGCTTTCATGGCACTCCATGGGTACTTTGTATTCATGCCCATAAAAGGTGAGCCTCTCTTGTCCCCAGAGTCTGCTCAGAAAATGCAGGTCAAATTTTTCTTCTGCAAAGCGGTATTTATAATAGAAGATCTCGTTTTCATAGAAATCACTTTCTATTAAAACCGCAATTTTAATTGTGCGATTCATTATTCTTCAGATTAAAATTGATGTAATTTATCTGATTAAGAACATTTATTTAAAGCCCGGTTTGGGTGGATAAAACCAAAACCATTATGTTAATCCAGCTTGTTTCAAGAATATATAGACAGGAGAGGAGTCAGTTCAATAGTAATCTGATATTCAATTTCAGGTAATACACCACTCCATTTCTGCTTTGAATCGCCTCTTCAAACCCTCTACAAAGATAATAAACAATTTAAAAGTTTAACCTCTTTTAGAGAAGAATCGAGTCCTTTTGTCAGAATTAGCTTTATTTGATCATTTCGCTTTTTTAAATATCTTTCTTTAACAGAAAAAAAGCAGCTAATTTTACGCACAATCATCTATAAAATGAATCAATGAACCCTTTCCATCACTAACAATGAAGTAATGAGAAATACTTCTTGCCTGATTATTGTATGCATCATCTTCGGATTGATTGCCGTAGAAGTAAATGCACAAGATCTACGGGACGAAATGAAGAGAAGAATACGTCAGTCGATCAATACTCCTGAAAAACAGCCCGGACTTCAATCACTTCCGCTTAATTACCGCACAAAACCGGCCCAGGATGAAGTACTGAAAGTCTCCCCATTCACCCGACTGCCTACCCGAGGAGATCGGATTCAGATACTTCATCCTCCCGAAGAGTATGAGATCCATATATGTACGACTGTTACCAATTCCACTCCCATCAATCAGCTTCCACCGGGGTCGGTAAGGTATGAGTTTGTCGGGAAAAACATGCAGATAATCTCTACCGCCGGAAAGATGGTCGTACCCTCCGGTTATGACAGGGGGCCTATACGCAAAAGGCACAGGAAGAAAGCCAATATTCTTAAAGCGTTACAGAAGTAGAAACGAGGGGGGAAACAAAAGGAATTGCAGTTCAATGCTATCAGCGGAAAGAAAGGGATTCGAACCCTTGGTACCCGTAAGAGTACAACGGTTTTCG
>ENA-UOOR01001561-UOOR01001561.1-fermentation-metagenome-genome-assembly--contig:-NODE-1561-length-26440-cov-4.952662_pt1 | contig 26440 bp, 25 predicted proteins | sample MGYA00245780_ERZ724029 | MGnify/ENA primary metagenome ERZ724029 (study PRJEB28704, sample SAMN03018315) | fermentation metagenome | biome: anthropogenic terrestrial biome; feature: soil; material... | reverse complement strand
GGTAAATTGGTTCAAAAAGAGAAATTGGTTCCTGAATAGCATCTAGAGCAAAAACAATCTCTTCCTGGGGTAAGTTTAATTCGCTAGCAATTTCAGCCATGGTTGGCTCTTTGCCATTTCTTTGGACCAATGTATCACGAACCTGTAAAGCTTTATAAGCGACATCTCGTAACGACCGGCTAACCCGAATCGGATTGTTATCCCGGAGATAGCGACGAATCTCACCGATGATCATAGGCACCGCATATGTAGAGAATTTGACATTTTGGCTGAGGTCAAAGTTATCTATAGCCTTCATTAGTCCAATGCACCCAACCTGAAAAAGATCGTCTACATGTTCACCACGGTTGTTAAACCGCTGGATTACGCTAAGAACTAAGCGTAAATTACCTTGGACTAGCTCCTCACGAGCGCTGATATCACCATTTTGCATTTTTTTTAATAGCTCCCGCATCTTCTTATTGGTTAAAACCGGGAGCTTCGATGTATTAACTCCACAAATTTCGACCTTATTCATTAGCTAATCCTCCCGCGCAATGTGGCAAAAGAAAAAATCACAGCCCCACTGTATTTCATTCACAGTATGGCCATGATTTTTCCAAGGTATACTTTATTCGAAATAAAATAAGCCGAGAGCATCATATATTGCCTGATTTACCTCTCCAGTAACAGGAAAACCCTGTTCAGCCTGGAGTTTTTTGACGGCATCTTGGGTCCCCCAACCATATACACCGTCAATCCCCTGTTGGTAATAACCAAACTTTTTCAAGGCTTGTTGGACTACCATCACCGTGCTATTTTTATCTCCTAAGCGTAAGGTCGGTCGGTTAGCAAGCTGATCCCATGGAAAGTTGACAATATTGACCTTAGTTCCAATCTTGACCCACTCGTAAATCTCCTCTACATGGCGGTTATGCATACGAATACACCCACCAGATTCAAAACGACCAATAGACCAAGGTTTATTGGTACCATGAATCCCGTAAATGCCGTAACCTACATTAAGACGAAGCCAACGGGTTCCAAAACCTTCGCCCCATTTTTCCTTAGAAGTAATCCGAAAATAACCGACAGGTGACGGAGTTTCGGGTTTGCCTACAGCTACCGGATAGCTTTTATATGGGACTTCGTCAGAGTAAACCGTTAGACGACGGGAGTTTAAATCGACTAATATTCTAACTTCACCAGGGGGAGGAAGGGTCTTGGCTTCAGCAGCAGGTAAAGCTTCATCAGCCAAAGCTTTCCAAACCACAAGGTCTACCTGGTTATCAGCGGGTAAACCATGCTTTTTTTTGAACATCTGTACCGCGCTGGCCGTTCCGGGCCCAAAAACACCATCTGTTTTCACCGCTGGGAAACCAGCAGACTGCAAGATTTTTTGTAGCTCTAAAACATCTTCACCTCGTAGCCAAGGTTCTCTTAGCTGCAGTTGGCGGTCGCCCTCACAATCACATGGGTAGCTAGTTAGGAAAACGGATTGTTCTAGCTCCAAAACTGGTACCGGTGGAATTACAACCGCCAAACCTTCTTGGGGGCTCTGTAGCGGCAGGCGAACTATTAGCCAATTTGATAAAAAACTTATCACCAAGAACGACAAAGTTGCACAAAAAAGAAAAACCGTTATTTGCCGACGCATGTAGCTCCTCCTTCAAAGAGGAAAATAAAAAAGGCAGGTCACAAACTAGACCTACCTTAGTATAATCTGCATAAAATCTATCTATACAAATTACTCCATCCGTCGGATCTCTTTTCTAAGTTTTTTAATAATGCGTTTCTCTAACCGCGAAATATAGGACTGAGAAATTCCCAGGCTGTCAGCCACTTCTTTTTGGGTTTTCTCGTTACCATCCTGCAACCCAAAGCGTAGTTCCATAATAATTTTCTCTCTAGCGCTAAGCTTATGCATAGCTAGGTTAAGTAGGCTTCGGTTAACATTCTCTTCGATACCACGATAAACGATATCATTATCCGTACCAAGAACGTCAGAAAGTAATAACTCATTACCATCCCAATCTACATTAAGCGGTTCATCAAAAGAAATCTCGGTTTTAGTTTTATTATTCCGGCGCAGATACATCAAAATCTCATTTTCAATGCAGCGGGAAGCGTAGGTTGCTAACTTAATATTTTTATGGGGATCAAAATTATTAACAGCTTTGATTAGTCCAATAGTACCGATAGATACTAAATCCTCGATAAATATCCCAGTATTCTCGAACTTCCTGGCAATATAGACGACTAAACGAAGATTGCGTTCAATAAGAGCGGTCTTAACACTGCCATCACCTTGGGCTAACTTTCCTAATAAGTCTCTTTCCTCTTCCTGAGATAGGGGCGGCGGTAAGACTTCACTACTACCTACATAAAAAATTCTCCCTTTAGGTAGCAGATTAAAGCGAACTAAGAAATTAAGTACTTTAATACGAACATGCAACCAAAATTTCTTCACCCTAGGCGTTCTCCTTTACCATGGTTTGAATCAATTCGGGATGAATTAACGCTCCATACGAACCATCATCACTTAAATTTTGTTCGTGAATTCCCACTACAGCTTCCTTAACAATCAAAAATTCACCACCATATTCAACCTTAACTGAATCAGGCTTTACCCCTATTAACAGTCCGTTACGCGTCCCCAGAGAACGGTAGGGAATTAATCTAATTTTAGTTGCCAACGTAGAATTCCCCAATAATTGAGAAACATCAGCCAGTTGACCAGAGCTTACAACCTGACCTAACAGCTGCAATTCAGCATCTGTAGAATAGGCTAATACAGAACAATCTACAATTACCACTGGAACACGGGTCAACGGATCGCGCAAACCATTACCGGTATCCAAGAAGGCTGTCGTTCGAATGGTAGCAGATCCAAAGTTTATCTCTAACGGTATTAATAAGGTCTTTTGCCAAACCCAGCTCTGAACAATCCCCCAGCCTAATTCGCCAACTAATAGGATGACTAAAATCGAAGCCAGCGGTCCGGCCCAGACAAAACCAGATAAGCTCTGGACCGCCAATCCAGTACCAGCCGAGAAAAACGCTAAGAAATAAAAGTAGCCCCCGATTTTCAACCCGGCTCCCAAAGTCCGAGGACGGAAAACAAATACTAAAGTCACTAAGGAAAAAACAAATGCCATTAACGGCATACTTAAAAAGGTAGCTTCAACAAATAGGCCATGATTAATAAGATCTACAAGAATATCGTAGCTAGCTAAGAACAACGCCCCGGCTAAGAGGCGACCGGTTGTAGCATTAAGCCGAGCAACCATCTTAGTAGCCCATAATAAAATAAAAACTTGTAGAATTAAAAGTGAAAATAATATTAAATATGCCAATAAGTTTATCCGGTATGCCATGGCATTTCCCCGATTAAATCGATACATCTAAGTAGCGGGTTTTCCTTCTTTGTTACTTAAAGAAAACGACGTTACCTTCTTCTCAGAAAAGCCGGTATGTCTAAATCCTCACTAGCAAATGGTTTGATCTCCAAACCATCCTCTTTTATGGCAGCGCTCTTTTGTTTTCGAACTGCATCAAATCCTGTAGCAATAACGGTAACTCGAACTTCATCCTTAAGGTTTTCATCAATAACGGCGCCAAAAATAATATTAGCCTCTGGGTCAGCAGCTTGGGCAATAATCTCGGCAGCTTCGTTAACTTCAAAAAGGCCTAAATCGCCACCACCGGTAATATTGAGTAACACACCCTTAGCACCTTCAATGGAAGCCTCAAGTAATGGACTACTAATCGCCGCAGTAGCCGCCTCAGCAGCCCGATGTTCTCCGGTACTGACCCCAATACCCATTAAAGCAGAACCAGCATCAGACATGATTGTTTTAACATCAGCAAAGTCAAGGTTGATCAAGCCGGGAACCGTAATTAAGTCAGAAATACCCTGAACACCCTGGCGCAAGACATCATCGGCTACTCGAAATGCTTCTAAAATAGAAGTATTTTTCTCTACTACTTGTAGCAGTCGATCATTGGGAATAATAATTAATGTATCAACTTTATCTTTGAGAGCATTGACCCCAACTTCAGCTTGACTCATTCGGCGGCGCCCCTCAAAAGAAAAGGGTTTAGTAACTACACCAACAGTAAGAGCACCTTGTTCATGAGCAATTTCGGCTATAATAGGTGCTGCACCAGTGCCAGTGCCACCACCCATGCCAGCCGTAATAAATACCATGTCTGCCCCGTCTAATAACTGACTTAATTCTTCTCGTGATTCTTCTGCTGCCTCGCGACCGATCTCCGGATTAGAGCCTGCACCTAAACCTTTTGTTAAACGTTCACCAAGTTTAAGCTTGCTATGAGCATTTGAAAGTTGCAAAGCCTGGGCATCAGTATTAAGGGCCACAAACTCTACCCCCTGCAACCCTGCGTTAATCATCCGGTCAACAGCATTAGAACCTCCACCACCGACCCCAACTACTTTAATTTTGGCAAACTGGTCTGGTAAAAGGTCTAGTTCAATCATGAGTAAATAGCCTCCCTGAAAATAATTTCCCAGTTCTATTCTAAAGGTATAAAGTCCTTAAACCACTGCTTTATCCGATCTGCTAAGTTAAGCCAAAGACTATCGACAGAAGCTTCTGCTACGTCGGGAGGACAATATTTCCCAGAGTAGAGAAGCAATCCAATTCCGGTAGCATAAACAGGGCTATTGATCATATCAAATAGGCCCTCTACCTCAGAAGGGGAGCCTATACGGACCGGTAAATCCAAAATAGTTTGGGCAATCTCTTTTAACCCGTGCAGCTGGGAAGATCCGCCGGTTAAAACACATTGTACCGGAACAATATTAAGCTCCTGCAACTTAACTAGCTCTTCTTTTACCAGTATAAAAAGCTCCTCACTTCGAGGTCGAACTATCTCTTCAAAAGGCTCTTGACTATACTGCAACTTTAAACGTTCGGCTTCGGCAAAAGGAATCCGTAAGCCAAAGGCCAAATCTTGAGTAAAATGATTACCGCCTACAGGAATAATGCCGGTATGGCAGATTGAACCTTCATAGAATACAGCAAGATCAGTAGTACCTCCTCCGATATCAATTAGTACTGTCCCTGAATCTTGCTCATCTAGGGTCAAAACACTAATACTAGAAGCAATCGGCTGTAAAACCAAATCCTCTACTTCTAGCCCCGCCCGTTCCACACACTTAATAATATTCTGGAGTGCTGTCACAGCTCCAGTAACGATATGGACGTTAACTTCTAACCTTTTACCAGCCATACCTTCTGGGTCTTTAATGCCCCGACAAGAATCAACAATAAATTCCCTTGGTAAAACGTGAATAATCCGTCGGTCACTAGGTAAAGCTATAACTTTAGCCGCCTCAAGAACTCGGTGGACATCTTGTTCGGTGATTTCGTTGGAATTAGCCACAGCCACAACTCCATGGCTATTAAAAGAAGTAATATGACCTCCGGCAACGCCAACACAAACGGAACTAACCTCAATGCCAGCCATTCTTTCTGCGGCATCCACCGCTGCAGCAATAGCTTGAACGGTTTTATCCAAATTGACAACCATACCCTTTTTTAGACCGTAAGAAGGGCTTGTCCCCACCCCAAATATATTTAACTCTCCGTAACAGCCTGTTTCACCAATAATGGCACAAACTTTAGAAGTTCCTATATCTAACCCTGCTATAACTCTTCGCTCAGGCACCGGAGACCCTCCTTCATCATCATAAATTTCGGCGAGGCCTGAATATTTCCTTTATTATCCTATTTGACAGGTTCAAACTTAACAGATGGGCCAGTACTATTACTTAGATTAATTAGAAAAGCCCCATCCAAGTCTGCTGCTCCCTCGCTGAGAATGACTTGCAATATGTCGATTTTTTCCTGACGCCTCTCCAAACTACCCCACTCAATTATTGATCCGCCCTTACAGTAGAGAACCAATTGCAAATCTAAGGAGAGGTTCGCTTCGCTTATAGAAATAGGCAACCCCGTAAGAGCAAACTGGTTTAAAATCTGCAATGCCCCTTTCAAACCCGGTATCTTGAGCTCTTCTCCTATTTGAAAGGGAACGAGCATGTCCAAAGTCAAAGCAGGTACACCATAAGGGGAAAGCTGGTCTGATTTGGCAATTGCCAACCCTTTTTCATTAAGCAGAATAAAGCCATTACCAGTAACTAATGCTGCTACAGGATGAGTTTCTGTTAAGTACACTTCTAAGGTTTGCGGTAATCGCCGTTTAATCTTTACGTCTTGAATCCAAGGATGTTTCTGGAGTCGACCCTTTAATCCCTTTGTGGAAACTAAAAAGATATTGCCTAGCTTGTCGGGATCTAAAGTTTCAGCCAAAAAATCCGGCTCAGAAAAATAGTTTCCTCTAACAATAATGTTGCTAATATGAAAAACTGGGGAGAGAGAAAAGGCCCAGATAGCACTGGTTAATAAAAGAAGCGCAACTAGAGCTCGTAACGCCTCTGGTTTTAGAGTTGCTTTACCTGCCTTTCCCCTTGAATCCACAACTAACCCTCCTGCTGAAACAATTATAGCACGCAAATCCCAGGAGAAACCCTAACCACTACTGCCAATAATTTCCGCACCCACCTGACGAAGTTTCTCGACAATAGCTTCATAACCACGATCGATATGATCAGCACTTTCGATTACCGTCCTACCTTTGGCTGCTAAACCTGCTGCAATCAAGGCAGCACCTGCTCGTAAGTCAGTAGCCCGAACAGTTGTCCCGTGTAACCGCTCAACACCGGTGACCATAGCTAAACGCCCTTCTGTTTTAATTTGGGCCCCCATTCTGATTAAGTCATCCAAATGCTTAAACCGATTAGCAAAAACCGATTCATAGACCATACTTACCCCATCTGCTACAGCCAAAAGAGGAAACATGACCGGAAGCATATCTGTAGGATAACCAGGATAAGGCATCGACCGCAAAAAAACAGATTTCCCCCGATTTCCACCTTGAATCCGAATTCGATCTGACCCTCGGTCTAGTTTAAAACCCATCTCCTGCAGTTTAGCAATAATAGCGTCCATATGCTCTAAAATAACATTTTTTACTTCTAAATCCCCACCGGTAATAGCCCCAGTAATTAAAAAAGTACCTGCCTCTATCCGATCGGGTATAACTGTATAGTCTGCTCCAGACAAACTCTCGACCCCTTGGATAGTAATTCGATCTGTTCCAGCCCCTTTTACACGAGCACCCATTAGGTTAAGAAAGTTTTGGAGCTCCACAATTTCTGGCTCCTTGGCTGCGTTTTGGATAACTGTTTTCCCGTCTGCTAAAGAAGCTGCGCACATAATGTTTTCTGTAGCGCCAACACTGGGGTAATCCAGCATAATTTCGGCGCCTCGCAATTTCCGTTGCATAAATATTATTCGGCCCTCATCCTCTTGAATGTCGGCTCCAAGAGCTTTCATTCCCTTTAAATGAAAATCGATAGGACGAGGACCAATATTACAACCGCCTGGTGGAAAGACAACTGCTTTTCCTTCCTTGGCTAGCAGCGGACCTACTACTAATATGGACGCCCGCATTTCCCGCAACAGTTTTTCCGGAGCGGTAACATTTAACTCCCGGCCGGGCATTAGCTGCAAGGTATTGTAATCTAACCAAGTACCGGTCATACCCAAAGCTGTTAACATCTCTAGCATTATACCAACATCACTAATATGCGGTACTTGTCGGAGAATTACCGGACCATTAGCCATTAAAGCAGCCGCCATTAGCGGTAAAACCGCATTTTTGGCTCCAGAAACAGTAATAGTGCCCTCTAAAGGTCGGGCTCCCTCAATAATGTAAGTCTTAATCACTTTCACCCCCATTAAGGAGATGTAAATCCAATCTGTTCAATCTCTGGTTTAAGCTTAATACCAGTTTCCTGTTCTACCACGCTCTGAACTTCAAGGATTAGGCGGTAGATATCACTAGCGGTAGCATAGCCTAAATTGACAATAAAGTTAGCGTGTACCGGTGAAACCTGGGCCCCTCCAATAACCATACCTTTTAACCCTAATTCATCAATAATTTTTGCCGCTTTTAAGTCCGGCGGATTACGAAAAACGCTGCCTGCGCTAGGCAAACCCAAGGGCTGACTTTCTTGGCGACGCCGGAGGTATCCGGCCATCAGCTCTTGGATTTCTGCTGAAGTAGCTTCCTGTAACTGAAACTGGGCAGCCAGAATAGTTTGTTTCTGCAGGTTACTATACCGGTAAGCAAAATCCAACTCTGTTCGTGATATCTGTACCATTTCTTGCCCCTTCAGAACCCAGGCCGCTACTACCTTGGCTCCGATAGTGGAACCCCAAGCCCCTGCATTCATATAAAGAGCGCCACCCACTGTCCCGGGAATTCCAGAAAGGAATTCCAATCCAGAAAGACCTTCATTGGCCGCCCTTTTAGCCAGAACTGGCAGAGAAATTCCCGCTTCTGCCCAAAGTTGGTTACCTTCCCGTAACCAGCTGGCATAACGGGGCCCTAAGCGAATAATTGCTCCACGATAGCCGTTATCGGATACCAATAAGTTAGTTCCATTGCCAATTATCTTAAAAGAAACTCCAGCCTCTAACAGTAAGTCGATGACCGCCGATAATTCCTGAACCGTCGTTGGCTCTAGGTAAAAGTCAGCCGGGCCACCAACTCGAAAAGAGGTGTGCTTGTGCATTGGCTCACTGAGCTTTACTTTTAAACCTAAATGGCTTTCGATTTTGTCGGCGATAGCCAAGGCTTTCCGCTGGCAAGAGCTTTCCACCACTGTCAATCTCCTTCAATGCAATTCTATTCTCTAAGCACTAAGAGGGTGCTAATATCATAATGTCATCTACGAGTAGCCAAATTCAAAATAATCTGGGCACCATTTTGAGCAGCTTCCGGTTTACCAAGTTTTTTACTCGCCTCAGCCATCTGCTGACGCAAAGAGGTGTTTTCGACCATAAGCAGTATTTTCTCAAAAAGTACATCAGGAGCAAGATCTTTCTCAAGAAGCACCAAAGCAGCACCGGCCTTCTCTAAGGCCCGAGCGTTATGCTCCTGGTGGTTTTCGGCAGCCGTAGGCAACGGGATTAATACACTTGGTAATCCTTTAGCGGTAATTTCAGCTAATGATATGGCCCCGGCTCGTGAAACCACAACATCGGCACACGCCAAAGCCGCCGGCATCTCGTGAATATAAGCTCTCAGCTGTAAATTTCCATACCGAATTAGGCCGGGTTCAGCTGCTTCCACTTGCGGTAAACGTTCTTTTATAGTAGCAAACTGGCTTTCTCCTGTCTGCCAGAGAACCTGTAAATCCGAGCGGAGAGCCAGTTTCTGCCAGACAGTAAAGAAAGTATTATTAATAGCCCGAGATCCCTGACTGGCTCCGAATACTAGTAAGGTCAACTTCTGGGGATCTAGGCCTAATTGACGACAACCCTCTTCCCTAGTTACTCTGCCAATATCAGCTCGAATAGGGTTACCGGTTACATAAACGCTAGCACGATGGGCTCCTTTATTAGAAGAAAGACGGTTTTGAGCCACCCCATATCCTAATAACACAGCATCTGCTTTGGGAAAGAGCAATTTTGTAGTAACACCAGGTAAAGCATTTTGTTCCTGGAGAACTATGGGTACCCTCATCCAGCTAGCCACTAAAACCGGAGGCCCACTAACATAACCACCTGTTCCAATAACTACATCCGGCTGAAAATCAGTAATTAAGCGCCGTGAAGTCCTGAGTGCGCCGATAGCCTTCCACAAAGTTACCAAGGTATCCCAGGACAACCGGCGTTGTAAAGCCTGGATATCCAAGTAACGTAATGCATACCCATACTTCGGAATAATTGTTTTTTCTAACCCTCGTTGGGAACCAACAAATAAAAACTCTGCGTCAGGGTCAAGTTCGGTAAGGGCTTGGGCCAGGGAAAGGGCCGGGTAAATATGTCCACCGGTGCCACCACCGGCAAAAAGATAACGCATACTACACCTCTTCTGTCTACCTAGGGGAATAGGTCGATATATTTAGTAAGATCCCAATACTGGCTAGAGTAACGGCTAACGAAGATCCCCCATATGAAATCAACGGCAAAGTAATTCCGGTAATCGGTAACGCTCCGGAAATAACCCCCATATTTAGCGCTGCTTGGAAAACAATCATTGAAGTAAGCCCTGTTGCCAACAGTGCCCCAAAAGAATCAGGTGCTTTCATGGCAATACGGTAGCCTCGCCAAGCAAATAAAAAGAAAAGTAGAACTACCGTTAAAGTTCCTAGTAAACCTAATTCCTCACCGAGGATAGCAAAAATAAAGTCAGTATGGTTTGCCGGTAAGTAGGCATACTTCTGCCGGCTCTGCCCTAACCCTAGACCAAACAAACCGCCTGAACCTAGAGCCAATAAGGATTGAATAGTTTGATAACCGCTATCACTAGGATCGGCCCAAGGGTTCAAAAAGGCCATTAAACGCCGTACTCGGTAAGGCTCAGCCCACGCCAAGGCCACAAAAGCCGGAATTGCTGTAATAGCTAAGCCGCTTAAATATAAGACACGTACCCCAGCTGCAACCCACATAATAAAGGAGACCCCAGTGAGGACAATTACTGCGCCAAAATCAGGTTGGAGCATAACTAATAAATCGACCAGCGCTAACAGAGCCAGTGCGGGAACTAAAGAACTCCGGAAACTAAATAATTCTTCTCGAGGTAGTCGGGCAAAAAAATAGGAGAAAAATAATATTAAGGCTAATTTAGTTAACTCTGTCGGTTGAAAATTAACAAAACCAATCTCAATCCAACGTCTAGAACCGCTAATTACCTCTCCAAGCGCAACAACGCCGATTAAACCCGCCAATGAAAGAACTAATGTCGGCCAAACCAATTTAGCCCAGGCATGGTAGTCAACAGTAAAAGTAAAATACATAGCTACTAAACCAACCAAGATCCACATAATCTGGCGTTTAAGATAATAGGCAGCATCACCTAACTGGGCATAAGCCCGGACTGAACTGGCGCTATAAACCATAACAATCCCAATACACAACAAAGCGACGGTAATCGCAAACAACGAGTAATCTGGAGCCATACGCCTTTTTTTTGTTCTCATAACGATCGCTCTCACTCCTTAATGAAGTTTAGAGCCGAAAAAACAATAATAGTCCTACTAAAGACAAAACTAAACTAATTAACCAAAAACGAGCCACTACCTTAGTCTCGGCTAAACCACCTAATTCAAAATGATGGTGGAGCGGTGCCATCCGGAAAACCCGTTTGCCCCGCCAGCGAAAGGAAGCAACTTGCACAATATCACTAAGCGCTTCAGCCACAAAAATTCCACCAATAACAACAAGATAGAGCTCTGTACCGGTAAATATGGCTATAGAACTGATTACTGCCCCTAGAGCCAGAGAACCGGTATCACCCATAAAGATCTGGGCTGGCGGTGAATTATACCAGACAAAACCAAGGCAAGACCCGGCAACTGTAACGGCTAAAACTGCTAAGCCAGAAAAATCTGTAGCTAGAGCTAGTACCGCAAAAGCTAAGCTAACAATAGTCGCTGTTCCAGCAGCCAACCCGTCCAAACCATCGGTAAGATTAACAGCATTGGAGGTGCCGACAATAACGAGAGCCGTAAAAGGAAGGTAAAACCACAATGGTGCGCTCCAGGCGCCAATAATCGGTACTTGCATCACTGTTCCTTTGATGCTAATTGCCGCTAAACCTATCACTAAAGCTAATAAAAACTGGATTAGCAGCTTATACCGTGCTTTTAAACCAAGGGAACGCCGCCGAATAATAATGATAAAATCATCTAATAAACCGATAGCACCAAAACCAAGCATCGCTGCCAAAGACCAGAGCGCCGGTTCATCCTGATTCAGAAGTAAAAGAGTCACTGTTGCTGTAGCAAAAAGAATTAACAATCCACCCATGGTAGGTGTACCAGACTTTTTAAGATGGGTTTCAGGGCCATCAGAACGGACACTCTGACCAAACTTAAGCCTATGCAAAATAGCAATGGCCGGCTTTCCTAATACGATAACTAGCGAAAATGCCAACAGTCCCGGCAAAACTAGATCAATATTCATTACTTGATTCCCCCACCATAGCTGCTACCACTTTTTCCATCTGCATACTTCTAGAACCTTTAACTAAAATTACATCAGTTGCTTGAACTAAAGAACGCAATACTTCTACTGCTGAATCCGTATCAGGTACGCTCCGCACATGATCAGTTAACAACCCATTGCTTACCGCTCCATTAGCGATCTGACGCGAGCGAGTTCCTACAGTAATTAAATAATCAACGCCAGACTCAACTACATACTGGCCCACCCGGCGGTGGGCTGGTATACAATTATCCCCTAGTTCTAGCATATCACCTAAAACAGCAATACTCCGGTTACCCTCTTCTTTTAGGCTAGCTAATAAATCAAGACCGGCTCGCATCGAATCGTAGCAGGCGTTATATGTATCATCGATAATCCTATAACCTCTTGGCGTTTCTAGCACTTGGCAACGCATTGGGGTCAAATCTACCTGAGATAAACCGAAAGCAATTTCAGAACCGGTTAGCCCTAAAGAATAGCCAACGGCAGCAGCGGCTAAAGCATTTTTTACGTTATGTTGACCAGGAGCTGCTAAAGTCACAGGGGTTTGTTCAGAACCAATTTTCAGCATAAAACGAACCCGACCATCACTGAGCTGCTCTAAATCAGTCGCCGTTACCTGTAGATCCGCTTGCGAACTGAACCCATAATAGATTAACGGCGCTGCTGATCGGCTAGATTGACTGCGTACTAGAGGGTCGTCCCCATTTAAAATTGCCCACCCCTGAGCCGGTAGCGCTGCTAACAGTTCTCCCTTAGCTGTAGCAATAGCTTCCTGGCTTCCTAACAGTTCAATATGACTCTCTCCTACATTAATTAAAACTCCAATAAAAGGAGGGGCAATTTCAGTGAGTTCCGTAATCTGTCCCGGACCACGCATACCCATCTCTAAAACAGCGTAATCCACCTCTGGTTTCAATGCAAACAAAGTTAAAGGGAGTCCAATTTCAGTATTTAAATTTCCTTTGTTTGCTAACACTTTAAATTTAGTCTGTAAAACAGCCGCAACCATATCTTTAGTTGAAGTCTTCCCGACGCTACCGGTAATAGCTACTACCCGTGCCTTAGTTTGTTTGAGATACCAAGCCGCTAACTCCTGCATAGCCTGAAGTGCAGATTCAACAATGATTACCGGTAAATTTAGGTCTTGAACTAAATCCGCTTGCTGTTGCTCGCAAAAAGCAGCCACCGCTCCGTTCTTGCCAGCGACAGCAATAAATTGATGCCCATCAAACTTTTCACCTTTAATAGGTACGTAAAGGTCACCGGGTTTAACCTGCCGACTATCTATAGTTACCCCGAAAACAATTTCTGTTCCCAAACTGTTATATAGTAAACCTTGACAAATACCGGCTATTTCACTTAGCGTCAGTTTCATTTTAATTCCGCTTCTTTCCCCATCAAGGACCGTAGTATTTGAGCAGCCTCTTCCTGGTCATCAAAATGGATAACTGTATCCTTAAATATTTGGTAATCTTCATGCCCTTTACCTGCAATAACCACAACATCCCCGGCACCAGCTAATTGCAAAGCATACCGGATAGCCTCTCGCCGCTCGACAACAACTCGATAGCTGCCGGGGCTAGCTGTTTCAGCTAAACCAGGTAGAATGTCTCCGCAAATCTGAGCCGGCTCTTCACTGCGGGGGTTATCTGAGGTCACTACAGTGTAGTCCGCATACTCTCCAGCAATTTTACCCATTAACGGACGTTTTGTCCGATCCCGATCGCCACCACAACCAAAGACCACAATTAGTTTGCCAGTTGTAAAATCCCGAGCTGTTCGGAGGATATTAGCTAAACCATCAGGGGTATGAGCATAATCGATAACTACAGCAAAATCTTGACCAACATCAACTAGCTCAGCTCGACCTTTTACCCCTGATGCCTTCTGTAAGGCCTGCTTAATCAAAGAAAGGTCAATTCCTTCTGCTAAACCGACACCTACAGCAGCTAAGCTATTATAAACATTAAATTGCCCCAAGAGCCGGAGATTTAAGTCCACTTCTCCGCTTGGAGTAAGTGCAGAATAGTGGATCCCTTTCTGAGTCAACTCCACTTCCTGAGCACGAATATCAGGTTGGTTGCGGAAACCATAAGTATATACCGGAACCGCAGCTACCTCTCTTATTCGTTGACTAACTGAATCATCATTATTAATAATTAAGGCTTTGGGTCCAGATTTTACTGCATTTGACCCAACCCCTGCAAAAAATTGCACTTTAGTTGCCACATAGTTTTCAAAGTTTTGGTGAAAATCAAGGTGATCTTGGGTTAAGTTGGTGAATACCCCTAGATCAAATTCGGTACCAATAATTCTTTCTAAGGCTATTGCATGAGAAGAAACCTCCATAACCACATGGCTAACCCCTGCTTCTCGCATCTGGGCAAATAAAGCCTGAAGATCAGCTGCTTCAGGGGTAGTATGTCCAGCAGCAATCTCCTGAGAACCAATCAAATTCTTGATCGTTCCAATGAGACCTACTTTGAACCCGGCTTGCTCCAAGACCGCTTTAACCAAATAAGTGGTGGTCGTCTTTCCATTAGTTCCGGTAACACCGATCACCCGTAGAGATCTAGATGGATAACCCCAAAAAGCAGCGGCTAAGAGTCCTAGTGCAGCACGAGAATCTGAAACTAGGATTTGGGGGACTGGCAGGTGCAGTAATTCTCGCTCCCCTACTACAGCAACAGCCCCAGCAGTAACCGCCTGCTCAGCAAAAGCATGCCCATCATAACGATAGCCTTGAATACAAACAAAGATATTACCCGCTTGAACCTGTCGCGAGTCGTAGGCTACACCTGTAATCTCTAGTCCGGAAATAGATTGATTTAGTGTATAGCTAGGTAGGTCTTTAATTAATATTTCCAGGTTTGGCAATTACTCCACGCCCCTAATCCCTATTGTTGCTATTGTTTGCTAAACTTTACCTCTACCTGAACTGCAGCGGAAGTTGTACCTGGGGTCGGCTTTTGTTGCACTGCAATACCGCTACCATCAGCCTTTAAGGTGAAACCAGCTTTTTCCAAAACCTCAGCGGCCTCACTTATGGTTAAACCAATTACATTGGGTACAATGGTCTGAGCTGGATGTTCAGCACCAAGAGGAAAATAGTCAGCCATATTTTGTGGTGATGTCTCTAAAATAACTGTTGTCCCTTTAGCTACCGGCACTATCGGTTTAGGCGTCTGATCTGTAACAACTGCACCGTCTCCCGAAACACGTACATTTAATCCTGCTTTTTCTAAGATCTGAATAGCTTCTGCTACCAGGTAATTGCGTACATTAGGAACCTTAATCAGGTTCTTGGAAACTTTAACAGATTCCTTTTCAAATTTCGGCGGAACCTTTAAATATTCTAAAGTATCTTTAGCTATCGCCTGAAAGACAGGAGCAGCTAAAACTCCTCCATAGGTTATGAAAGACTGTGGTTCATAAAGGGCTACTATACCCACAATTTCTGGGTTGTCAAAGGGCGCAAAGCCAACAAAAGAAGCAACAACTTTAGTTCGGCTGTAACCGCCACCTACTGCAATTTGAGCAGTACCGGTTTTTCCGGCTACTCGATATCCGGGAATATCTGCTCGCTGCCCAGAACCGTTCACAACTACAGAGCGCAAAACTCGGCGCATCGTGTCAGAAGTCTCCTGGGAGATTACCCGTCGGCTCGGCTCACGCTCTATAATCTTTTCGCCTTCGGAAGTTATTATTTTCGAAACCAAGTGAGGTTGAACAGCTAAACCTCCATTAGCAATAGTTGCTACTGCACTTGTTAACTGTAATGGGGTAATACTTAAACCTTGCCCAAAACCAATATTAGCCCACCCAACTTGAGCGATAGTCCCTGGTTGATGGACCTGACCGCCGGCCTCTCCAGGAAAATCAATACCGGTTTTGGAGCCAAAACCAAAAGCGGTAATATACTTATAAAACCGCTCCTCCCCAATTTCAATACCCAAGCTAGCAAAGACTGGGTTACACGAACTCTCTACCGCTTCTAAGAAGGTTTGGGTCCCGTGGCCCCCAGCTTTCCAGCACCGTAGTTTATGCTTACCGACAATAAAATAACCGGGATCATAAAAAGTCCGGTTGAGATCGGTAATACCTTCTTCCAAAGCTACCGCAGACGTAATAACCTTAAAAGTAGACCCTGGTTCGTAAAGATCGGTAACCGCGTAATTACGCCGATTAGCTACCGGATATTCCTGATAAGAATTAGGGTTAAAGGTAGGCCAGTTGGCTATCGATAGAATTTCACCGGTAGCTGGGCGCATAATAATAGCAACCCCTTTGCTAGACCCGGTCTCCAAAACAGCCTTATTAAGCTCCCGCTCTGTAATGTACTGAATAACTTCATCAATAGTCAAAACGATATCCTGGCCATCTACCGGCGGTATATATTTACGAATACCACCAGGAATCTCCCGCCCAGAAGCGTCCCTTTCGGCTACTACCCGCCCCGGTAATCCGCGGAGATAGCGATCATAAATATACTCTAAGCCCTCTAAACCTTGATTATCAATGCCGGCAATTCCAATAATGTGGGCAGCCAGTTCATTATTAGGATAAAAACGTTGTGGGTTTTCAACTATTCCAATCCCAGGCAGATTAGCCTCACGAATAGCTTTTACTTCTGACAAAGTTGCTTTTTTCTTAATCCATTCACTAGCCGAATTCTTAGTTAACCGATTATAAACAAACTCGTAGTCCAAATTTAAGATCTGGGCAACCTTTTGAGCAGCTATTTCCGGTTCCTGTACATCGGCCGGTACCGCATAAATAGCGTCAGCGCTAACGCTAACAGCTATTTCCTGGAGATTACGATCATAAATAGTACCACGTTTGGCATCTACCGGCATAGGCCTTAGACGCTGGTTAAAAGCGTATTCTTTTAGTTTAGCATTTTGAAATACTTGGACCTGAACCATACGCAAAACTAAGATAAAGAGAAAAGCGACGGCTAACATAAAGATAAATGCAATCCGCCGCTTTATACTTAGTTGAGTTACTTTAGACATCAACTATCTCTCCTCAATATAGCCCTGCTGCTTTCGCCACCGATGTAAAGACATCGTTAATAAATTCAGCAATTTGCACAGCAACATTCTCTGGTTGATTGGCTGGAGATGTAGCTTCAGGTTTTAACGCAATATACTTAACATCAGCAGGTTTAACCATTCCTAATTGGGCTTTGGCAATATTTTCAATCCGGTCTAATGACTGTAGATCCATTAATTGGAGGGATAATCGTTCCTGCTGGTTTTTAAGTTCTGTTAGTTGGTTCGTTAAATTATCAAGTTCATAAACATAACCCATAATGATATTTTTTTCAGCTACATAAATTAAAAGCAATAGGGAAACTAAAACGCCAACTAAAGCAATTTTGATCATCGGGTTTATTTTTCGACGTTGCGTATGCTGCTGTTGAGTACGAGTTATTTTAGCTCGAATAGGAACTTCAGCCTGATAAGTGCTGGCCCGTTTTGCTACATTCATATTCAGCCCCCCTATCCCTCATTACCAGATGCTAGGCCAACTTTTCGGCAACCCTAAGTTTGGCGCTACGAGCCCTGGGGTTAGCACGCACTTCCTCTGCTGTAGGAAGTACCGGCTTCCTAGTGATTATTTTCAGACTCTGCTTATGATCACACTGACAAATCGGCAGTCCTGGCGGACAAATACACTGAGAAGCTTCCTGCTTAAAAAACTGTTTAACAATCCGATCTTCTAACGAATGAAAGCTAATTACCGCCACCCAACCACCAGGAGAGAGAACATTAACCGCTTGCTGTAAAACATCAGCCAATATCTCTAGCTCTCGATTAACGGCAATCCGGAGAGCTTGAAAAGTCCGGCGTGCCGGATGGGTCCCATCTCTATTCTTAGTAGGATAAGCATCCAAAATAATTTGAGTCAGTTGCCCAGTAGTGGTAATAGCCGTTTCTTGCCGTCTCTGAACAATTTTTCGGGCAATCCGTGCAGCCCAACGTTCTTCCCCATACTCCGATATAATCCGTAATAATTCTTCTTCCGGTGCAGTGTTGACAAGGTCTGCTGCACTAGTAGGCGTATTAGGATCCATACGCATATCCAATGGTGCATCTACCCGGTAGGAAAAACCCCGCTCAGGACTATCCATCTGGAAAGAAGAAAATCCTAAATCAAAAAGAATACCATCAACTGCTGAATAACCAAAACCAGCGATAATAGCTGCTAAAAGACTAAAGTTAGCATGTACTAACTGCAAACGTCCCATTTGTTGAAATTGGGCCAAGCGTTTGGCAGCTTTGGTCAAAGCAAAGCTATCCTGATCAATACCGATTACGGTTCCATCTGGATTAGACCGCTGTAACAATAAAGCGGTATGACCTCCACCGCCTAGGGTGCCATCAACATAGATACCACCAGGCCGGGGACGTAAGCTTTCTACAGTTTCTGTAAGGAGAACCGTTTGGTGCTGCAATCCCGTACCTGCCTCCTAAAGTCCTAAGTCTACAATATGCTCAGCGATTTCATCAAAGGAGTCTGCAGCAGCTACTGAATAGTTTTCCCACTCAGCCTTACTCCAAATCTCCGCTCTGGTGGAAACCCCAATTACCACAACATCTTTCTCAATCCTCGCATATTCTATCAGATTGTTGGGCAAGTTAATTCGCCCTTGCTTATCAACTTCACACTCGGTAGCACCGGAAAAAAGGGTGCGAACAAAAGCCCGAACATCGGACTTAGTCATTGGCAGCGTTTTGATTTTCGCCTCTAACGCTGACCACTCTGCTGCAGGGTAGACAAATAAACAACGATCCAGTCCACGGGTAACAATAAAGCGTTCCCCCAACTCCTCACGGAACTTTGCGGGAATAATCAACCGACCTTTGGGATCAATATTATGATGAAACTCCCCCATTAACACGGTTGACCTACACCTCGGATCAGTTTATACTCCACTCTCCCCCACTTTTACCCACTTTTCGCTACTTAGTTTCTTCCTTACCCCACAAAACTCCTTCTTATCAAATAAAAAAAGCTCGAGCAGATGCTCGAGCCGTTCTTGGTCAGATAATATTTGTTTTAAAAATCAACCGCCTAAATAGGCCTGACGTACTTTCTTGTTGTTAAGTAAATCGGATCCGGAACCGGCCAAAACAATACGGCCTGTTTCCAATACATAGGCCTGCTGGGCGATCTTTAAGGCTGAAGCGGCATTCTGTTCTACTAACAAGATAGTAGTTCCCGCCCGGTTGATCTCTTGAAGAACCGCAAAAACTTCTTTGACTAAGAGAGGAGCCAACCCTAATGAGGGCTCATCTAAAGCCAAAAGCTTGGGCCGTCCCATCAGGGCCCGACCGATAGCCAACATTTGCTGTTCTCCGCCAGAAAGGGTGCCGCCCTTTTGGTATAGCCGCTCCCGCAGTCGGGGGAAAAGTTGATAAACCTGGTCCATATCTTTAGCAATCCCCGGTGAATCTTTACGTAAATAGGCGCCAATTAAAAGATTTTCCCGCACCGATAAGTTGGGAAAAATATGGCGACCTTCTGGAGAGAGTAATAATCCACGTTTAACAATTTCATGGGTCGGTAAATTCGTAATCTCTTCTCCATTAAACAAAATTGAACCAGAAGTTGCTTTCACCAGGCCAAGAATACTGCGAAGAGTAGTGCTCTTGCCAGCACCATTGGCCCCAACCAAACTAACCACCTGACCAGATTGAACCTCTAGAGAGACACCTTTAAGGGCATGAATGCCGCCGTAGTAAACCTCTAGGTTCTCTACTTTAAGCATATTCCTTCGCCTCCCCTAAATAGGCCTCGATAACCCGACTATTCTGTTGGATCTGGACAGGAGTACCGTGGGCAATAGTCGTCCCGTAATCTAAGACTCTAATCTGCTCACAGACCGTCATTACTAGGCTCATATCATGTTCAATTAGTAAAACCGTCAAATTAAACTCATCCCGGATTTCACTGATGAACTCAGTCAACCGAGACGTCTCTTCTGGGTTCATACCAGCCGCCGGCTCATCTAGCAACAGCAACTTAGGGTTAGTAGCTAAAGCTCGGGCAATTTCTAGCCGCCTCTGCTGTCCATATGGTAAAGCACCAGCTTTTTTGTTAGCTAGATCGGCCAAACCAACCTTTTCCAATAATTCTAGGCCTGCCGTCCGCATCCGCCGCTCTTCCCGAAGGTAACCAGGGGTAAAGAGTATCGACTGCCAAAGCTTTGTTTTTTGTCGTACATGGTAGGCAACCAAAACATTCTCTAAAACAGTCATTGAGGTAAAGAGACGAATGTTCTGGAATGTTCTAGCGATACCGGCCTCCGTAATAGCATTAGGTTTCCAGCCGGTAATATCTTGGCCGTTAAAAAAAACCTGGCCTTCTGTCGGAGTATACTGACCGGTAATTATATTAAAAATCGTAGTTTTACCAGCGCCATTAGGCCCAATTAGACCAAATAGTTGTCCAGCCTCAATCTGAAGAGAAAGTTCTCTAACCGCAATTAACCCACCAAACGCCATAGTGATGTTTTGAAGATCTAATACTGGTCTTGCATTGGTTGGTTCCATTGGTCCACCTCTTTCCTCCCCAGTTTCCGTAGTAACCACTCCCAGGAAAACTCCCAGGAACCACAGATTCCTTTACGATAATAGAGCATCAAGACAACCAAGAGAGCTGAAAAGACTACCATTCGCATACCGGGAACCCCAGGCAACTGGATAAAGCCCAAACTAAACGGAGCTTCCACCGTTCGTAACAGCTCTTGTAATACGGTAAAGATAATAGCGGTCAATACTGAACCGGTGATACTGCCTAAACCACCTAAGACTATAATAATCAGAAGGTTGAAGGTCATTGTAAACATAAAGAGGGTTGGCGAGATAGTACTGATTAAAATAGTCAACAGTGCTCCAGACACACCACCAAAAAAGCCGCTAACCACAAAAGCAATCATCTTGGTTTTAGTTACATTAATACCCATAGCTTCAGCAGCAACTTCATTGTCACGGATAGCACGCATAGCTCGTCCATAAGTAGAATTAACCAGGTTTTTAACAACTAAAATTGTAACTACCGCTGTTCCCCAGGTCCACCATAAGTTAGTCAGTTCCGGTAACCCTTTAATACCGAGAGCACCGTTAGTTACACTTAGTAAATTATTAGCTAAGACAATAATAATTTCACCAAAGCCAAAAGTCGCAATAGCCAAGTAGTCGCCCTTTAAACGCAAACAAGGCCAACCGACTATAAAAGCCCCTATTCCTGCTATTATCCCGGCAGCCAATAACGCTACTATAAACAACTGCGGTGGTAGCGAAAAACTACCTAAGGGCCAAACCATCGGTTCTAAGAAATAGACCATCTCTTTTTGGGCCACCGGTAAAAGAAGAATTGCAGCGGTATAACCGCCTAAAGCCATAAATCCATTAGGTCCTAAAGATAATTCTCCAACAACACCATTAATTAAGTTAAAGCTAACTGCTGCCGTAATATAAATTGCGGCAGTATTAGCCACCCGCGAATAATAGCTGTTTAAATTACCGCTAGCCCACCAAATAGCAGCAGCTAATAACAGTAAACTGATACTTGTTAAGGTTACCTGTGTTGATCTTTTCATATCACACCTTCTCCTTCTGGGTTTCACCCATCAATCCAGTTGGTTTAACCAGCAGGAAGATAATGAGAAGGGCGAAAACAAAAGCATCTCGATACCCAGATAAGTTTGGCGCAAAAGCGACGCTTAAGATCTCCACCAAACCGATGAGTAATCCACCAATCATGGCACCGGTAATATTCCCGATACCACCGACAACCGCGGCGGTAAAAGCCTTCCATCCAGGGTACATGCCCATCAGTGGTTGGATCTGCGGATACTTACAAGCCCACAACATTCCGCCAGCCGCAGCTAAGCCTGAACCTAAGGCAAAGGTATAAGCGATTACCTTATCAACGTTAATACCCATAAGCCTTGTCGCCTCAATGTCCTTAGCCACAGCCCGCATAGCCATGCCGATTTTGGTGTGGTAAATAATATAGAGTAATAGCGCTAACAAACCTAAGCTGATTAGCGGAACCCAAATGCTAACTCCGGTAATCCGGAGGCCACCTAAATCGTAATTTTTCCCCATCAGCACCGGAACCGGAAAACCTTTAGGCCGAGCACCTAAAACCACAATAGCTAAGTTCTCAATAAAAAAGGATACCCCTACAGCAGTTATCAACATTGAAATTCTTGGTTCATCCCGTAGCGGTCGGTAAGCAATACGCTCCACAATCATACCGACCCCAGCGGTCAAAATAATAGTTAAGATCGCTGCTAGTACCCACGGAATCTTAAACATCACTACGGTAAAAAATGCGATATAAGCGCCAATCATAAAAATATCGCCGTGGGCAAAGTTAATTAACTGCAAAATACCATAGACCATGGTGTAACCAATGGCTATCAGCGCGTAGAGGCTCCCGAGGCTAAGACCGTTTAATAATTGTTGAATGAATACAACTAAACTCATAGAGCCACCCTTTTCTTAGTAATGCCTTGACGGTAAAGAAGGGGTGTCAAGCAAATGACACCCCAATACGCACAGTCAGGGCTTATTAATCAGGATGAACGGTAGTAACGTATTCCCAATCGCCATTAACAGCTTTGCGGATAACCACAGATTTGATAGCGTCACCGTTTTCGATTGAGACGGTACCGGTGAATAACTCCAAGTCTTTAGTGTTTTCTAGCGCTTCCCTAATTTTCACCGGGTCGGTAGAATTAGCTCTTTCAATCGCCTTAATAACAAGCAGATAAGAGTCGGCACCTAAAGCCCCAAAAGCATTAGGATCTTTACCGTATTTTTCCCGGTATTTTTGCACATAAAGTTTGCCCAATTCATTGGTAGCTGCTTTTTCGTGCCATAAAGCTGTATTCAGCATGCCACTAACAGCATCTTTACCAATTTCGAAAAACTCAGGGGAATCGGCACCATCGCTGAGAAGTACCGGCATATTTAGCCCCAAAGCCCGGGCTTGTATCGCAATTAAGGCATCTTCTGTATAATAGTTCGGTACATACATAACATCAGGGTTAGCCGTTTTAATACTAGTTAATTGGGCACTAAAGTCCTGATCGCCAGCCCGAACAAACTGGTTAACTACAACTTTTCCGCCAAGACGTTTGAATTCTTGAGCAAAAACCTGGCCTAAGGCAACACAGTAGTCATTGGTAATATCTGAAAGTACAGCCGCTGTCCGTGCACCTAAATCGTTATAAGCATACTGGGCAGCGATCTTACCCTGATAATCATCACGGAAACAAGCGCGAAATACGTATTGTTTGCCCTGAGTTACTAGCACCGCAGTAGTCGATGGGCCCACAATTGGGGTGCGATACTTTTCAGCGATCGGTCCGGCAGCTAACATGTTACCGGAAGTCATTGGTCCAATAATCGCGACCGCTTTATCTTTCTCGATTAATCTACTGGTAGCATTAGCAGATTCGACCCGATCAGACTTATTATCTAACGGAACCAGTTTAATCGGACGACCAAGTACCTCTTTAGGTAACAGCTCGTAAGCTAGTTCAATACCTTCTAGCCCCATCTGACCATAAGCAGCTACCGCGCCGGTCAACTCTAAATTAAGACCAATAATAATGGGATCAGCAGCAACCGCTGCCAGAGAAAACAAAAGAACAAACGCAAAGGTGAGAATAAAGACTTTTCTGCTCACTGCTCACTTACCTCCTTCAAATTTAAAACCAAGAACAACTCGAAACTACTTCGGGGAATCTCACTACTGACTACTACCCCCGAACCTCACCCCCTTATTATAAGGAAGTTTACCCACTTAAAAGATGGATAGTTAGATTATTATTTGCTTAATTGTACACTATTTCCTGCCCAAAAGCGATGAATATTCAAAAAATCGAACTAATTATTACGAATGGCGATTAAGAACTCTTAAACTCAACTGAATTAGTTACTGCAAAATCAGGAATTAGTTGGAGAAACTTAGCTACTGTTGGTCCGATGACTACAACAGAAATAAGAGTACCTAGCCCTACGCTACCACCTAGTAAAAAGCCGGAACTGGTGGCAACGAAATCCATAACAATCCTGATTCTACCAATCGGCCAACCATGTCTGAAATGGAGAGCCAACATCAGTTGTTCAATCGGCCCCTCCCCTAGATTACCGGCTACATAAAGGGCCACTCCAAAACTTAAAATTAAAAGCCCCAATGCGAGAACTCCCAGTTGCCCTAGAAATAACTGCGGTGTCGTAACTAGCCCTTGGGAGAAATCGATAATAAGGCCGACTAACATCATATTGATCAAAGTGCCCAAACCTGGTTTGCGCCGGTAGATTAAGTAAACCCCAGACATGAATAACAGCCCCTGTAACTGAGCTGCTCTCCCTACTGAAATCTGCAAAACATTACTTACACCTAGAGAGAGCACTGTCCACGGATCAACCCCAATCCCAGCTGTGATTACTAGAGAGATACCTAAACCCATTAAAGTATTACCCGCTAGGACACGGAATAGTTTGCGTTTAAACATCGAGTAGTTCCCGTTGGGCTTTAACTAAATCGGCGATAGAAGTATCGCCAAGAACCTCTAGAACCTGACGTTGTGCTTTGGCCCAGACATTTTTAAGAGGACAATGGGTTTGATTAGGACAGGTCTTCCCATGTTGTACTAAGCAGCGACTAACAGTAATCGGCCCTTCAACAGCTTCAATTACAGCAACCAAAGTAATCTGACTCGGGTCAGCCGATAACCGTATCCCCCCCTTAGGACCCCGGACCGCTTCTACCCAACCAGCTTTACTAAGTATAGAGACCAGTTGTGGTACCAGGTTAGCAGGTACACTACGCCTTTCTCCTACCTCCCGGCTAGCCAAAAAATCTTCCTGAGGTGAGAGCGCTAACTCCAACAATAAGGAGATGGCATATTCTGCTTTTTTGGTAATATCCAACCTCACTCCTCCTATCCATGGATCAACTGAGGTAGGCACCGGGTACATACCCAGACCGCATCCCCGTGGATCCGAACCGGCAATAGCGGCGCCTCATCATCAGTATTATTACAACGATGACAAAAAATAGCTGCGGCATCACGTTCCGGCATTGTAGTTAAATGTTCTTCAACCGCCACCTGATCGAAAGCAGGAGCCTCCCGCTCTTCGATGCTTAGTGCGCCAGTAGGACAGACCCCAAGACAAAATCCGGCTCCATCGCAAAGTTCTTCCCTTATTACTTTTGCTTTACCGTTAATAATGGTAATGGCACCCTCTGCACATGGTGCTACACATTTTCCACATCCGTTGCATAATTCCTCATCTATTCTAACGATTTTTCGGCGCATATACCAACATCCCTTCTTAAATGAAATTGCTTACCTAAATAGTTAACTTAAATATAGCATGATTTAACGCTCTTTGTCTACTTCCCTTAATAATGAAGCTCCTGACTATAATCAGGAGCTTCTAGCTTCGGGAATTGTTGAATTTTAATTTATAATTTAAATAACCGAACGGCGTCTTGCAGTTCTTGAGCCATCTCGGCCAGGCTTTGACTGGAAGATGCAATCTCAGCTACAGCAGCGTTCTGTTCTTCGGAGCTAGCAGAAATCTCTTCAGTACCGGCTGCGGTCTCTTCAGCGGTTGCAGCTACAGACTCTACTGCCCGTACTACTGCATCACTACCGTAACTTAATTCTTGAGCAGCTTTATTAACCTCTTGTATCCTGTTAACTACAGTAGCAACGGCTTGGTGAATTTCTTGGAAAATCTCCCCGGCCCGGTTAACTAAATCAGTACCAGCAGCTACTTCCCTACTACTACTTTCAGTAGTTTGTACCGCTTTACCGGTTTCTTGCTGGGTAGCTTGGATTAAACTGGCGATCTGATCGGCTGCTTGTCTACTTTGTTCGGCTAATTTACGAACTTCCTCAGCAACGACTGCAAAGCCTCGTCCTTGTTCTCCGGCCCGAGCTGCTTCAATCGCTGCATTAAGAGCTAACAAGTTAGTCTGTTCAGCGATAACCGTAATAACTTCAACAATTTGTCCGATCTCTTGGGACATGGAGCCTAGTGAATTAATAGCCGTAGTGGTTTGCTGCGCTGATGCTTGGACCGCTTGCATCTGGCTAGCTGCCTGTTGAACCAGTTCCTCACCGATCTTAGCTATTTGCACAGCTCCGTCGGCGTCAGTGGTCATATCCTGTGACAATGTGGCTACACTTTGAATAGATATAGACATTTTTTCAACAGCTGAGCCGCTATCAGAAGCTGCCCGAGCTTGGTCATCAGCGCCAATGGCCAACTGGTTGATGGTTTCGGTTACCTGTTGGGTTGTGTTGCCTACTTCATCTGCTGAAGCTGATA
>ENA-UOOR01001559-UOOR01001559.1-fermentation-metagenome-genome-assembly--contig:-NODE-1559-length-26469-cov-3.177406_pt1 | contig 26469 bp, 24 predicted proteins | sample MGYA00245780_ERZ724029 | MGnify/ENA primary metagenome ERZ724029 (study PRJEB28704, sample SAMN03018315) | fermentation metagenome | biome: anthropogenic terrestrial biome; feature: soil; material... | reverse complement strand
CAAAAATATTATAATGCTTTAAATTAAAAGAAAATGTTGATCTTATTAAATGACTTTCTATTGAATTCATGGCAGCTTATATGTAATAGTAATTGTAAATGCAATGTATTTATGATATAATCGGGTCGTTAAGAAAAAATTACTATAGCCCGATGTACATATAAGGTGGTGCTATTATGCGTATTCTAATCATTAGGCACGGTGAGTCAGAAGCTGATTTACTGAATGTTTGTGAAGGACGGGCAGATTTCAATTTGACACAAAAAGGACATATGCAGTCGGAATCGATGAGCTTTTGGATAAAAGACCGATACACAGTAGATAAAATTTATTGCAGTCCCTTGAAACGTGCATATCAGACGGCGTTATATCTGTCTGAGCTATTTAATTTGCCATTGAATATAGACGAACAACTAATGGAATTCAATAATGGCTTGATCGCCGGATTGGCAAGAGATGATGCTAATGAGAAGTATCCTTTTGTGGCTAATTTGCCGATACATATGTCTGTATATGGTCAGGAATCAAAGTTGGAGTTTCGTTATAGAGCGGATAGTGTATTATCGAAGATACTTTCCGGGAATGAACCAAACAGTACAGTCGTTGTTGTTTCTCACGGAGGTATGATTAGTCAATTATTCAATTCTTTTATGAATATACCTTTAAGCTGTTCCGTTCAATACTGCACAGGAGATACAGGAATACATGAATGGGTTTTAGAAGGTAAAGATAAGAAAATAATATATTCTAACAGTTGCCACCATATATTATGAGCATTTACTCAGTTATAACAGCAAAATAATATTACCCGAAAAACCTACATAACTATAAAGCGTGTATCAAAACGATACGCGCTTTTGAAATGTCCGAAAATGAACCGGAACTTTTTTTCTTTTAAAAATTATTTGTCAGACAATCTGCAATAATTAATGTAATTAATTATTGCGTGTATAAGTATTTTGTACGATCTCTTTGATTCCCACGAATTTAACCTCATAAACCTCGGAAACGATATTTCCGTCAATAAGGTATCCGTTTACGGCATAATCGGTTATGGAACCATAAGAGATAATGTTGATAATGTTTTTCCCGTCAACAACGCTTATGAAAGAGCTGGCACCGAAAATAACGCTGAACAGGCGGCACTACAAAGCCACGCCTGACGAGATACGCCGTGCAGCAATAGGTAATGGTAAGAAAGTAACCGTATTAGATTATTTCAAAATAAAACGTGCGGCACTTGGCACATATAAGATTGAGTAACATATCAAACATTCAAGCTTGGCTATATGCCGGGCTTTTTTGTTTTGCCGATTTCGTGACATATTTCGTGACATTATTTATTGTTTTATATGTCACGTAAGCGGTTATATATGAAATATAGAAAGACAATTATGGCATTATAGAAAAGCCAAAAAGCATTGATAAATCAAGATAAATAGCAAAAACATAGAAAAAGCAAGGACTTTTAAATCCTTGCTTTTTTGGTGGAGGCGAGGGGAGAATTTCCCCATCCACCAGAAATAATGATGAAAAAGAAGGTGGATACTGTGGTGGAGGCGGGGCTTGTTTTTCTATATCCAGTATTTTATCTACAAATACATATGTAAATGAGAATTTACGGCATTTAATAAGCCTTTGTTCTGTCATTAGTAGCCGACAAGAATTGAATAGTTATTTATATAAACCTGATACGATATATCAATGGTTGCCCCATCTGCTATGTGATAATAAAATTGGTAGACCGAATCATTATAATAAAACATATTAAGAAATTACTTAACAGGCACTTCGTTAAAGGAGTGCTTGTTATTTATTCCCTTACATAGCTGCACCTTAAACGGGTGCGGCTTTTTCTATGGAAAGGAGGAAAACGTGATGAACATGAAAGTCGAGGTAGCCAGACTGTTTCCAGATGCTGAAAAGGTAAAGGCTGTAATCAATGCTGTGTTTGATAACAGCTTTGTCGTTCATGGCATCAAAATCATTGATTCGGAAAAAGGCTTATTTGTCGTTATGCCGAACATCAAGGTCGGCGATAAACACAAAGATACCTTTCACCCTATCAATCAGGAAGCTCGCAAACAACTCTGTGAGGCTATCTTTGAAGCTTATGAAGCGAGCAAAGTAAATGCACAGAACACTGCGCCGGTCGAAGAGACTCCGGAAAACAAACCAAAGGCAGGCAAGAAAGCCTTAGAAACCACCCGAAAATAAAAAATGAAAGAGGTATTTGTATGAAAAGGTTTATTAACGCAATTAAGAACGGCGTCCAAAAAATAGCTAAGACAATGTCATCTAAATTTGTTAGCACAAGAGTTGTTCTCGCAAACAATCGTGCGGAAGGATTTGTGGATAGCGGCGTGAAGATTTTGATCGCTGTTGTTATTGGTGCTCTCATTCTCGGCGGCTTGTATGTTCTGTTTGGGGACACTATTCTCCCTACTCTCACCAGTAAAATCCAAGGCTTGTTTAATTACGCAGGTTAATTCGGGCCCAAATAATAATTATAAGAAAGAGGTATTTATTTATGTTTAAAAAGATTAGAAGCGGCTTTAACTCGGTGGTATCCCGTGCAAAGGCAGCGATAACAAACAATCGTGCGGAAGGCTTTGTCGATAGCGGCGTGAAGATTCTGATCTCTGTTGTAATCGGCGCACTCCTTCTCGGCGGTCTGTATGTGTTGTTCGGAGACACCATCCTTCCAACCTTGACGGATAAGATTGAAGGGCTTTTCAATTACGCAGGTTAAAAAATAGAGAGATAACCGGAGTGGCTTCGACAGAGGTCACTCCGTTATTCCTTATTTAGGAGGATTTCAAATGAATACCGAGTTTTTTAAGCCGGTCGAACCGTTTGGTATTTATCCAATGCCAATACCCATACTTCCATATAAAATTTCTTTTAATATATTTCTTTGTTTGTGCTGTATGCTGTTTGGACTATTGATGGGGGTTGTGATAAATGAATATGCAAAAAAGAAATGGAAGCGAACCCATACAACAATAGCAGCAGGCTTATTGTTTTTCATATTTGGTTTGTCTGTTACGGCACTCAAAGGGTTAATTTTTTGTACATTGCTTCTATACGCGACCAACAGTGACTTATCAACGCGTGAGGTAACGAATTGGATTCCACTTTCCATTGCTCTGACGGGATTAATCGGGATAGATTTGACGAATATTCCTTTTATGTTATTGGCAGCTCTCTTCGTTACTCTTCCTCAATTGATTGTTGCAATAAGAAAAGAAAACTGTTATGGCGGCGGAGATATTAAGGTATCAGCTGCCTGCGGATTTTTACTCGGCATTGAAAAAGGCATTTTGGGATTGACTGCTGGGTTGCTTTTGGCTGTCTTATGTACTTTGGCTATACAAAGAATCAAAAATAGAAAGGCAGAGGCTTTTCCACTTATACCATACCTTGCCGTTGGTTTTATGATGGTATATTTAATGTTGTAATTGAAAACGTAACATTTTTATGATATATTATGCAAGTAATAAATTCTCACTTTAGTTTATTTTATCTCATCAAATAAGACATGGTAACTATAAGCGCGTTGTTTTATAGTTATTACGGAAGCTTCCAAAATATTTTTTAAGGAGAGTAATAACTATGGAAATCAACATTGGTAAAAATTTAAAAAAATTAAGAGTCCAGCGTGATCTAACGCAAGAACAACTTGCAGAAATTTTGAATGTATCCGCACAAGCAATTAGCCGTTGGGAAAACAATACCACTTATCCTGATATAGCAACAGTTCCATTTATAGCAAACTTTTTTGATGTATCTGTTGATGAACTTATTGGAATGGATGAAATACGAAATTCGATTAACATGAATGAAATTTTTCCCAAAGTACATGAGCTCAGGTCATTAGGTCAAATTGAAGATGCTATAATTCTATTAAGAGAAGCAATGAAAGTTTATCCAAATAACAATGGCGTTTTGGCAGAACTGGCGATGACATTGACTCTGAAAAACAATGAAGAAACAGACAATGGTTCAGTGCGAGAAGCAATTCAGCTATCAGAACGTGTTCTTGAGAATAGCACAAGCACAAAATTGCGTAGTTGCGTTATGGCTAATCTTTGTTTCCTCTATTTGAAAGATGAAAATCAAGAAAAAGCTATATCATTAGTAAGAACATTGCCACATATCTGGGAATGTAGAGAACTTCTATTGTCAGAGATGTACAGCGATAATGAATATGCAATTGAGTTAAGAAAATCAATTCATAAATTATTGTCTGTAATATGTGCCAAGATCAATAACATGAAAAACCGCAAGTATTCCAATCCTGATAATATACTCGCAGAAGGAGTTGATTTTGAAGCATTTGGAGATATCAATAACAAAGTAAATCTGATATTAAAGTTTTTCTCAGATATAAAGTGACAATATACCTATATACAAACAAGCGTCGTAGCAATACGGCGCTTTTGTTATGTCCAAAAATTAAAAAGGAGGCATTTAATAATCATGAAAAACAGGATGTGCGGTAATCGCACTATCATAGGTACCTTCTGCATTATTCTTGCGGTTGCAGTGATGTTTGGCATTTCACCTATAATCAACAGGATGGCGGCAGGTAAATCCACCGTCTGCCAGGTCAACAAAGTTATTACACAAGGGACAATCATTACCGCAGATGATGTAATAAAGGTTGAAATCGGCACATTCGGTGTTATTGACGGGTTCCTCAAGGACGAAACCCAACTTGTCGGTAAATACGCTAAAAGTGATATTTACCCTAATATCAATATTTATCCCATAATGATATCCGATAAAGCAGATTCCGCAGAAGATGTCTTTAAATCTCTGAACGGTTCTCAGTTAGCAATCAGCGTGTCTATTCCATCACTTGCAAACGGTCTTTCAGGAAAGATACAGAATGGCGATATTATAAGTATTATCGTTACAGGTAATGGTACAGAAAGTGTTATCCCACCGCAGCTTACCTATGTTAAAGTCATTACTGCCACTACAAATAAAGGGAGTGACAGCGACAATGTTAATGTGAAGGAAGATGGCACGACCGACCTTCCTACAACGATAACATTACTTGTAAACGCCGAACAAGCAAAACTTCTTGCGGGTTATGAGCAGAATTATAAAATCCACATTGCTCTTGTGTATCGTGGTACTGCTGAAAACGCAGCACGATTTCTTGACGCGCAGGAGAAAATTTTTACTGAGCTATCCAAAGCTACTGCCAATGAAAGTGAGGATGCTGCTAATGGGTAAGATTATAGCAATCTGGGGTTCTCCGAACTCAGGAAAGACTACGCTGTCTGTTAAGTTGGCACGATTTATATATGACAAATACAACGCTATTGTTACTGTAGTTTGTGCTGATGAAATAACCCCTGCGCTTCCTGTGATTTTCCCTAATAAAAAGGCTGATGAAATTTTTTCTATCGGCACCCCGCTTTCAAAACCTGATATTACACAAAACGAAGTCATAAAGAACATTGTTACAAACAAGAACATGTCAAACTTAGGCTTTCTCGGATTCAAAGACGGCGAAAACCGTTTTACCTATCCTGCCTTTGATAAGGATAAGGTTGAATCTTTGCTTATGGTACTCAAGAATATAGCTGATGTAGTGATCGTAGACTGCACCAGCAATACACAGGATGTTATGACTGTAACAGCACTGAAAATGGCTGATACAGTTATCCGCATCACAACGCCGGACATGAAAAGTGTCAGCTTTTATTCCTCGCAGCTTCCACTTATGAGTGATCCAAAGTATAAGCGGGATGAACACATTGTTTGTATGAATACAACCGATAATTCAGTATTCACACCGGTTTCCGAAGCAGTCTCACATTTTAATAATATTGCTTTTTCTTTTTCCTTTTGTCAGGGTATTAAAAATCAATATATGAAAGGAACATTGCTTGAAAAATTCTCGGACAAAAAGTGGGACTCAGCAATAAAAGCACTTTCTGAAAAGGTGGCGAAATAATGCAGAATATTGATTTTTGGACTTTATTAAACCTTACGCAAGAATATATTTCAGAACGTTACGCCGCTGTGCTGACCGAAAAAGAGAAGCTCTCCCAACTCAAGTCATACATTGAAAAATATGTACGTGATACAGACTATACGGTAGAAGGACATCCATTACAAGATGTTATTAACCGCTTATATTGTGAAATGGCGGAGTATTCAATACTTACACCATATCTCGGCTCGGGGGAACTCGAGGAAATCAACATCAACTCTTGGAACGATATTGCACTCACTTACCGTGACGGCTCTATCGTAAAGACAAAAGATCATTTTCACTCACCCGGGCACGCAGTCGATATTATAAAAAGGCTATTACATCACAGCGGGATGATTATCGATAACGCCACTCCGATGGCACAAGGGCACCTCCCCGGCAATACTCGTATAACGGTTCTTAAAGAACCTGTTGTTGACGAACACATCGGAATAGCTTGTTCTATCCGTCTGCTTCACCCGAACAAGATAAATCGGAAAAAGCTGCTTGAAACAGACTTTGGCACTGAAGAAATGATTGCTTTTTTGGAGATGTGTATGCGTTACGGCGTATCTGTCGTAGTGGCAGGTGCCACAAGCTCTGGCAAAACCACACTTCTTAACGCTCTCTTGCAGAGCATCCCCGACAACAAACGGGTATTCAGCATTGAATCCGGTTCCCGCGAGCTTTCTTTGGTGCGTTGCTCTGAAGATGGCTACATCACCAACAATGTTGTGCATACCTTGTCTCGCCCCAGTGATAATCCCGCCTATGATATCTCGCAGGAGGATTTAGTGGTTGCTTCATTGCGTTTCAACCCGGATATTGTTGTTGTCGGTGAAATGCGAGATACAGAGAGCTATTCGGCTGTGGAAGCATCCCTTACCGGCCATACGGTTGTTTCGACCGTTCACGCCAGCGCCGGAGATGCAGCGCATATGAGGATTGCACTTTTATGTCAGAAGCGTTTTCCTATTGATTTTAATACATCATTGGTGCAATCAGGGCAGGCGTTCCCGATTGTAGTTTACACCCATAAGCTCGAAAACAACGAACGAAGGATTATGGATATTTCCGAATGCGTCATCCTGCCAACAGGCGAAGGCAAATACAACTCGCTTTATCGATTCAACATAACTCAAAACACAATTGAGAACGGTGAAACTATTGTAAATGGTTATTTTGATAAACCACGGATTATGTCTGATAATCTCAAACGTAAACTGATGCAGTTCGGCGTACCGCAAAAGCAGTTGCAATATTTTTTAACAAAGGAGGGCGAATGACATGATTATAATACCGCTGATTTCTTCACTTCTGCTAATTATAGCGATTATCTTACTCCCGAACGGATCAACGATGATATTATGTCGGTTATTTCTCCAAAACAAAGTCTTAGAGATAAAATTCGCATAGCACAAGGTAAGAAGAAAAGCCGTAAGCTAACAAAAGCACTTAACCATATCAACGAGGCTTTGATTGCTACAGGTAAAGGAACGCAGTTTGCCGCTATCTGTGCCACATCCCTTGCTTTATTGATTGTCGGAGCTATGTTTGCGATGTTGATTAATAATATCTTCCTTATACCCATAATGGCGACAGCATTGGCATTGCTTCCATTTGTCTACGCAAAGTCTACCATCTATTATTATGATAAGCATATCGAGGAAGAAATAGAAACTGCACTATCTATCATCACTACCTCATATATACGCAGTGATGATATTGTATCTGCTGTTAAAGAGAACCTAACCTACTTGAAACCACCTGTAAACGGTATTTTCAGATCCTTTGTAGGTGAAGCAACCGCTATTGACTCCAATATCAAAAAGTCCTTGCATAGACTCAAGGATAAGATTGATAACGCTATTTTTAAGGAATGGGTGGATACAATTATTGCTTGTCAGGATGACAGAACGCTCAAAGACACCTTGCTGCCTGTTGTAACGAAACTCACCGATGTTCGCATCGTTAACAACGAACTTAAAACGATGTTGACTGAGCCGAGAAAAGAATATTTTATGATGGTAGCGATGGTAGTTGGCAATATCCCTTTACTCTATTTACTAAATAAAGACTGGTATAATACACTGATGTTCAGCATTCCGGGTAAATTTATCCTTGCAGTATGTGGCGTAACCATCCTTGTGACCGCTTTACTGATGGCAAAATATACAAAGCCGATTGAATTTAAAAGGTAAGTATGATAAGATAATAGAAATTGTTAATCCAAAATATTCAACTACAACTTTAGTAAAAGAATGATCCATTCAATTATCTCTTGTTAGATTTTCATCAATTTACTTGCTATCATAATTCTGCAAGACAAACATAGAAATTTGAATTTATCTTGCGGGAAGGAAATTAATTATGTTCAATATGGAATCTATTGGTCAGAAAATATCGGATCATCGCAAATCAAAAAACATGACTCAAATGGAGCTTGCCGACAAAATGGGCATTAGTTTTCAAGCGGTGTCTAATTGGGAGAGAGGTAATTCCATGCCGGATATTGCAAAGCTCCCGGAACTCGCACAATTATTTGAAGTTACCATTGATGAATTATTGGGTGAAAAATCAGAACTTCTCGAAAGCGTTGTTAACGAAAATACTATTGATTTTTTACAAAACAATACTGTCACAGCAGATGAATTCAAAGAAGTTGCTCCAATTTTGAAGCCTGTACAGACAGACACTATTTTTGAAAACGCAAAACCGCCATTTGATTTATCAGAGGTATCTGATTTGTTGCCTTTTATCAGCCGTGATATTTTAAACCAACTTGCTCTTAAATCATCGGAAAATGGTAACTATAAAGACTTAGATGAAATAGCTCCATTTGTTGATCGAAGTATCATAAATGAGATAGCTCAAAAGATGATATCCGAAGATAAAGGTATCGGAGATATTGCTCCGTTTGTCAGCAAAGAGATAATTAGTAAACTCGCAGTGGATTGTTATGAAAAAAAAGGATTATCATCACTTGATGATATTGCACCGTTTATTCCAAAAGATATTTTATTGAAAATTGCAGAAACAGAATATGCAAACCGTGGTCTAAAACACTTTGAGTCAATTGCGCCTTTTATGGACAAAGCATACCTTAACGAACTTGCAAAAAAATCAATACAAAAAGATGGTATAAAAGCCATTAGCCCCGTAGCACCATTTCTTGATAAAAATATGTTATCAGAATATGTAAAAGAAAAATTTCTCTAAAATATTTTCGACCGAACGTTGAATTATGACAGTTAATAGAATCTTTAAGCCGCCTTCGGGCGGTTTTTTCATTGGAAGGAGTGATATTTTGATTCAAACATCAATTGGTATACTAACGGGTATCGGAATTTTCCTTATCCTTGCCGACCTTTTTAGAATACCTTATATCAAGACAAGTAAAGCATTTAATAATCTATCAAATAGACAGAGAAAGAAAACTTCTACCATAGAGCTGTGGTTACATGGGTTAGCTACTTTCATCGCAAAGAACTTGAAAATCAATGGATATAAGCGATTGCAACTTGTTTCAGACCTGCAAACGGCAGGAATGGAGATTTCTCCAGAGCTTCATATAGCAGGTGCAATTATAAAGGCAGGAATATGCGGGTTGCTCGCTATCCCTGTCTTTTTCATTTTTCCATTGATTACTCCGGCCGTTATCGCTCTCGCTTTTGCAATGTATTTCAAAGAAGCAAAAGGCATACAAAGCCGCATAAAAAAACGCCGTGAAACCATTGAATATGAGCTACCGAGATTTGTTTTCTTTATTGAAAAGACTCTTGTTCACAGTCGCGATGTGCTTTCACTACTCGACAATTACCGTGAAAATGCAGGAGAGGTATTCAAGTATGAACTGAATATCACTGTTGCTGATATGCGGTCAGGTAACTATGAATCAGCACTCACAAGACTCGAAAGCCGAGTGGGTTCTTCAATGCTTTCGGATGTTGTTCGTGGACTTATTTCCATTCTGCGTGGTGATAACACGGCGGTTTATTGGCAGGCGCTCTCTATCAAATTTTCTGATATTCAAAGGCAGCTCTTAAAGCAACAGGCGCAAAAAGTACCGGGCAGAGTGAAACGCCTTTCGATGATCCTGTTATTCTGCTTCATGGCGGTTTACATTGTCGTTATCATTACTGAGATTATGACAAGTCTGGGGGCGATGTTCGGATGAGTAAACTGGTCCGTGTCATAAAGAGCAACCGTGGTGAAGGGTATATCGATGTGGTTATATCAGTACTCGTCCTAATGATGGTGATGGTTTTGGCACTAAACGTGTTTTCTTTCCTAACCGTCAAGCAAGATATGGATTATTTCGCAAAAGAAATGATTTATTGTGCAACCACATACGGGAGAACCACAGGTGAAGTTGATAGCCGGAAAGCGGAGTTGGTAGTGGAAACAGGACTGAACCCAACAGTTTCATGGCAAACCAGCTATTTTAATGCTTCTGCAAAAACGGTTCAATACGGTGATACCATCACGGTTACGCTGACATATAACACTTATGTTAAAGGCTTTGGTGTTTTCCGAATACCCATTACGCTAACGGCTAAGTACAGCGGACTTTCGATGAGGTATTGGAAATAGGAAAACGGACTTAGCATAAAAACTTAGTCCGTTTTTTTCAAGTATTAGATTCCAAATGCAAATAACCATTTAAAATCGTATATCAAGTATGCGCGGTTATTTATTTTTATAACTGAACGTTAAGAATACGCTTGTCAAAATAATCAATCCACCGATAAAATAAAATCCTGAATTGACATTGTAGATATTTGAAATGTACCCGAAAACTAAACCGAGTACAATACTAATCACTCTCTCCCCAAGTGACACTGAAGATTCTATCGTCGCTCGTGCGTTATCGTCGGCAAATCGATGAAGATATCCAAAAGCTACCGGACTTATGACAGCGTTGGAAGCGCATGCAAGCATCAATCCTGCAATGCCTAAAATGTTTTGCACAGTTGCCGCAAACAAGATACCGCCGCCACATACAAACGAAGCGAACAATACGATTTGTTTGTGTCCAAAGCGTTTAAGCAGCCATCCAGAAGCAAGCGAAGCTGGTATAACCGCAACACTCAGGCAAGCTGATACCAAACCGAAAAATGCAACTGGAAACGCAAATGCTTCTAAATACAGCTGCCAAAATTCATAGATGTAGGAAACACACGCTGCTACAACGACAACATTCAATAATACTCTTAACAAGCCGAGATGGGACTTTAAAAATTTCACGGTGGTTTCTACTATGGTTTTCAAGGTCGGCAAGTTTTCCGGTGTTATTAACTGAGGAGGTTCTCGGAGCTTAAAAGTAATGAAAATGGCTATTGTTAGGCTTGCGATTGATATGTAATAATTTAGGTTCATCCCAAAAATAGCTGCCATTATGCCGCCGGATAATGCTGCAATAATTGAAGCTGTATAGTCAATGGCGTTAATTTTACCAAGTGTTTTTTCAAATTCACCAGAACTGTTTTCATTCGCAAGCGAATCATAAAGCAGAGCATTTAGAGAGCCACTTGTAAACGCTGTGTTAAATGACGCTAAAAAAACAGCAAGTGCAAATTGCCAAAAACTATATGCAAACGGGAGAATGATAAATTCAGATACTGAAAAGAATGCACCAATAACTAATAGTTTTTTTCGTCCGAATCGGTCTGCCAGCAAACCAGACGGAAACTCAAGGCAAACAATAGTAACGGCGTAAATGATTTCACACCAGACAACCATCTGGATATTCATCCCATGTTCCTGCCAAAAGAGCCGCTCAATTGTATAGGCGGGAATCAGGTTATGGAAGAAAACAAGAGCGTAAATAAGACGCTTATTTTTATAAAAATGCATCACAAAACTCCTTATACAATTTAGTTAAAAATAAATCGTATAAGGTTATCGGAGGTGGTCGTGCTAAGAGTTAACAGGGATAACGAATGTAAAACATGGTACTTCCCCTTTTCGTTTTTTATATTATACCATGAAATTATGAAAAAATCTACCATCGAGAAAGGAGGATCTCATGTTGCATGTAAAAACCGCAGTCATCGTCATCATTACCGCAATGGTTCTTTCCCTTGTGCTGACCTATGCGAGTATTATGACCATTATTCAGAATTCCAAAGACAATACCGAAAGAGTTCTTACCAGTTTTGCTGTTGAAAACTCAACCTTGATCTATAACTCTATTAAAAACGGTAACGACTTCACTGCTTCGCTGAACGCGGATTACTTCATATCTAAATATCTGTTGGACGGCACATTGGACTTTGATGGAACCTATTTGTATAATAAAACCAGTAATGGTGGATATGTTTACAGGCTGACCATGCCGAGAACCACTTTTACAATCGTTAATACTCTGAACCTTACTTGCTCATATAATTTGCGAATACCCTTGGAGTTCGCAGGTAAAAGGATTACCGAAATGATTATCCCCATCAAAGTAAAAACAAGCTTCAACCTTAAAAATTAAAGTGAAAGGAAAAGTGATTTTATGAAACTATCTAAAAAGGCGATTGCCATAGGAGCATCCAGCTTTCTGGTGGTGGCGGTTATTGCTTCAGCTATAATTGCTTCCATACAGTTGCCTGAGAATACACCTTCCGTTTTTATAAGTGTTCAGTCGGATAACAGTGCTGTTAAACCTGCCGATATACCGAACGATACAACAAAATCACCGCAGGATGCCGAGAACAGCGATAACACTAATAATCCTGCTGTAACTCTTGATGTAAGCGGCAACCCTGATTCAATATCAAGCGATAATGCAAAAAAACCAAGTATTTCTGATAATGGCACATCTCAGAGCAAAAAAGAACCGCATAATACAACTTCCCGTGCTCCGGAAGATAAGCCCGGTGTCACCACTCCGCTAAAAGATAATAGCGAAGGCGTGGTTGTCGGCGTAACACCTGTGGAAAGACCGGGTGAGCCTGTCAGTCCCAGCAGTAATAAGCCAACTTCTGACCAGTGGGTTTCAGTTAACCCCAATATTCCGAACGAACTCTATAATTATGATTACACAGTTATCAATCAAGACGATCTGCTCACGGGCAAACAACTTGAATATCGTGGTTTCAGAGATTGGGAAAAAGCAGCCGAAGCCGCGCAAGGTGCACTTTCTACCTATTACACGGTTGATTATAGGAATATGGGAAGCACCAACCCAAACGATAAAGCCGATTATCTTAAAAGTCTTGTGTATTGGGTCGGCGAAAGTGCGCAGAACGACATCTGTTCATATATGCAGAGCGTTAAGGACAACAAAATAATTTCAACAGCAAGCGTAATCACCGACGGTTCTCTCATATACAATAACGGCGTAAGACTTACCCGTGCACGGGTGATTGTAATCTTTGAAAGTGGCGCATCTGCATATGGCTTAAAAAATGGCGTGAAATATTACAAGGATGTCGAAGTCGCTGTTTACGCAAATACAGGCGAGGACAGATACGGTTACGGACAAGGAGCCGATTTTAACGCCTTACTGTTTTCAGATAATTGCTTTAATGTCTTGTGCGACTTCCGAATAGCATAGGAGGTTCAAGATGAAAAGTATAATTAAATATTTATTCTCAATGACACTGGTTTTTGCCGGTGTCTTTCTTTTTGCAATCACCGCAAGTGCTGCTACACCCGAATTTAGAGCCGATGATGAACAGCAAAAGATTATTTTGACTACCTCAATGCCCGCTTATGACGGCAATGCGGGGTACGCCATACACGCTTTAGGCTATCTCCTTAACATCACTTCAGGGTCAACATCAAAAACGGTGTTTTTAGAAGGAGGAATGGATTATCACCAATTCCGTTATGCTACCATTATCGCAGAATTCAATACAGAACATGGTGCAAGCGGCAAGACGCTCGCTGAGAATTATTTTTATAACGGCAGTGGAACAATGACACTTGATACTGTTTTCACATTATGGCAAAAAGGCGGCGGATATTCCAGCAGCTACGACGATTATAAGTGCGTTAAGGCAGGAAAAACAGGTTGGGTACAGGCAAAAATTAATGATTCCAGCAATGTGGAAACGCCGAGTAAGGAAGTATATGCATCAAACTGGACATCGCAGATAAAAACCTTTCCGGTCAAGTTCTGGAATTGGAGCGAAAAATCATATTGCTGGAGCTATTACGCCACAAGAATGAATAATTGTAAAACTACAACTTATCCACTTAACCCAAGTACCTTTACTGATGATACTGTACGGTATTATTCGGCACCGTATTATGCTTCTGACTGGCAGAATGCCGCAATGCTGTGTGAATTCAGTACCTCAGGTACCCCTGCGATCAGGGAATATTACAAGCGTACAATTGTCCGTCAGAATTCTATGAATTTTAAAGTCACAGAGATTCAGGCACCGTCATCAATTACCGATTCCGGGACCGTTACAGTTCTTTACTCAAACGAACATTTTAACATAGGTGTGCAGACAGTTTCTACAAACCTTACCTTAAGCGGAGGCAGCAGTATTGATTATGAACTTGATCTTGATACGAACAACTACTCCGGCTGTTATCTGACATATACGATTTATGGATATTCAGAAGGTTCTCAGACCCTGACTGCTACTGTTAACGGTGGCACGAATGGATATCACAGATACTCAGAATTAACTTACACAGATAATATTAAAACAAAAGGGATAACGGTCAGTGCAAAAAAGGACTTTGGCGTTTGGGGACTGAGCGTTCCAACCGGAGACATTTATGAAAACGATACTATTGCGTTGACTGTCAACTGGACGAATTATAAAAGCGGTTCTTATTCAAATGTGCCGGCAACCATTTATATCGGCGGGAATCTGGTTTATACAGATTATCTTTCGTTTAACGGTTATGGAACAATAACGAAAACCTATTATCTTAATGTCGGCTCCGGTGCGGGCAGCAAGCAGATAACCGCACGTATTAATTGGTCGCAGTATTTAAACGAGTCTGATCCGAATGACAATGAGCGGTCGTATACCATTAATGTCTTAGAGTATTACGAATTTTCTATATCCGGCTTATCTGTTTCTCCGACAAGTGTATATCAGAATGAGAATATAACGGTTTCTTTCAGGACAGATAGTTGGAATATGGTAAAGGCATATTATAATATTCCCGTTGAGATTCTATATGATGGAGTACCGGTCAGAACGGAATATGTATATTTTGCGCCATACGGCATCAATTACCACAGTTATACTTTAAATGTCGGTTCCGAAGTGGGAACACACTCTGTTTCTGCTCGTATCAACTGGCCAAATAGATATAATGAAGCAGATCCGAATAATAACCAAATAGCGAGCCAACTGATAACAGTCCGAGCTTCCACAAACCTGGGAATAGAGTATATCAGTACAAATGGCGAATACCGCGAGGGCACGGAAGTTATAACCACATTTCGCGTGAGAAACGTCGGAAGCAATGCTATTCTGCCAAACAATAACTTAAAAGCAAGTCTGAATATTATATATTCCGGTGGAAATATATCCATGCCCATGAAAACACAGATTGTCATTCTTGCAAATGGAGATAATCTTATTTACTTCAAATGGCTTGTTCCCAGCGGTACGGCAGGTAAAACGATGTATATGTCGGCAGTGATAAATCCCGATAATTCGGTAAGCGAGATGAACACCGGTGATAATACGGTAACAGCAGTTAAGACAGTCATCGCCGCCAATAACTCAAGCACACCTGATACTCGCTTTGAACGGATGGCACCAAGTGATTTTGTACGGGTTAGTCCTCCATCTAACGCCGGTGTTACAAGCGCATCCTGGAGTGAATGGGTATATGAGAATAACTCCTTTATTCGCAGAACTTATGGTTTATCGTTAAACAGTGGCAATCTTACTATTGTACCGGATGCCAATGCACCTTCAAGAGTATATAAAAACGGACTATGGCACATGGGTTCAGGATATGGCTTCACAGTCAATTGGGCTTTAAGCACTTCCACACTATGTGGGACAACTGCTCCAGCAAGTTCGTCATATACAGGCGCACAAACAGCGAGTATCTTTATACCAGAATACAAATACAGCACCGCTGTCGGCAAATACCGTTCTCTGAATCTGACTGGTGCAAATGCCTTTCAATTGCCGCAAAACCCTTATGCGCAAGGTAACACCAGACTTCATTTTATACCATTATGGTTTCCAGATGGAGTGTATACTGTCCGAGGCTATGTAAGCGATATATGGACTCCCGCAGGTATGCTGACGGGGTACATGAACTCGAATACTATCAATATCACACAATCTTCTTATGATGACTGGTATATAGGCAGGTAGGAAGATAAAAACAAGCGAGTTCAGTTTTCTGAGCTCGCTTGTTAGAATGCATTCATATTATGATAATAAAATGCAAGATAATTCATTAAATGTATATATAATTTTTCCATCATATACTTCGCTATCTCTGTTAAACAAAATAGTGTCCATTCCTAATGACCTTGCTGTTTTTAAATTTTCAACGCAATTATCGATAAAAATACAATCCTCTACGCTTGATTTTAGCTTTTTTAATGTGATCTCAAAAATTTTTATATTAGGTTTTTTAATATGCACATCACCGCTAATTATTTTAACATCAAAGTATTTGTCTAACTGATAATATTTTGTTATATATTTACTCCAATCGGATACATCGTTAGAAAGTAATGAAAATTTATACTTATCTGAAAATTCGTTAGCAAAAGAATAAAAATCATTATCAATAGTTAAGTGATTTTCAATATAATTTCTCATGTGAAAAATTGGGTCTTTAAATCCAAGTTTAGATAAAAACTCAAAGGAATTTATTTCACCTTTTCCCGCTTTATCAAATAATTTTTCAACCTTGAATAGATTTGTAATTCTTTCATGATCACATTCGTCAAATTGACTATATGTATATGGTATAAAATTTCCTTTACTTTCTTTAATAATTACACCATACATATCAAAAATAATTGTTTTCATTACGTATTACCTGTCGCAAAAAGAACACGTCCCTTACCGGCATCTATAGGTAAAAGCGGTTTTCTTTCTAAAGCTAATTTTATATGCGTTTTCACAGTATCAGTAGCATCAGCACGGTTTAATACCTCATCACAATCCATAAATAATGCTTCGTCATTTTCATTATTATCTGACTTTGGTTCTCCTGATACATATTCCGCTAAAATAACCATATACCAACTGCCGACATCACATCTTATGGAAAGCATACCAACAGGATTTATAACTACACCCGTTTCTTCTAATACTTCTCTTTTGACAGCGGCGAATGGCAACTCGTTATTGCAGATATGTCCACCAGGATTCAATAATTTTCCTTTAGCAGAACCGTAAGTATGTCTAACCAATAAAACTTGATTATTTTTAATAACAATTGCACCAACACTTGCAAAATAATTATCGCTCATCTAAATTTCCTCCACAAAATAAATAATTTTATTTATTATTATATCACAACAAAAATTAACATTCAATCGCCTATATCAAGAAAAGGCGATTTTTTACATAACCGCAGATTATTCTGCGGCTATATTTTTGAAAGGAGCTAATAACATGTCAGACTGCAAAGTAATTGCCTTATGCAATCAAAAAGGCGGAGTCGGAAAAACTACCACCTGCGTTAATCTCGGTATCGGTCTTGCACAGCACGGCAAACGGGTTCTTCTCATAGATTTGGATGCTCAGGCCTCCATGACACTATCGCTCGGATATAAAACGCCTGATGAATTAACCGAAACCGTTGCAGAAGTCATGCAGATGGTTATTGAAGACAAGCCAGTGCCGGAGGGCTACGGAATTTTGCGTCACCCTGAAGGGGTTGACCTTCTGCCGAGTAATATCGTACTTGCGAATATAGAGGTCAGACTGTTCAATACATTAAGCCGGGAAACTGTACTGAAGAACTATTTACAAAACGTTAAGCAAAACTATGATTACATTCTTATTGATTGCATGCCTTCACTTGGTATGCTTACGGCTAATGCACTCACAGCAGCAAATAACGTTATTATTCCAGCGCAGCCACACTATCTCTCGGCGAAAGGACTTGAAATGCTTCTACATTCGATCAGCAGTATTCAGAAACATGTAAACCCGAATTTAAAAATCAGTGGCATTCTGCTTACAATGGTAGATCGCAGAACCAATTTTACAAAAGACATCATCGAAATACTCAGAAAAGGTTATAGCTCAACCATCCGTGTTTTTAATACGGAAATTCCTTTGTCGATCAAAGCCATTGAAACCACTGCTGAAGGAAAAAGCATTTATGAACATGATCGTTCGGGCAAAGTATCTACCGCATATGAGAACTTCACAAAGGAGGTAATAGTTGATGGCAACGAACAAGAGCGCCGCAAAGGTCGATCTGAAACCGTTCGATGAGATATTCTCGCCCCAAAAAGACGATAATAAGAAATCTTTTTTCAAAACGCTTGAAGAAGAAAAACATAAAGACTTAACTATTGAAGTTTCCATTTCACAGATTGACGGCTTTCCAAATCATCCATTCAAGGTGATAAACGATGATTCAATGCAGGAGCTTGTTCAGAGTATTAAAGAAAACGGTCTTATAATGCCTGCTATCGTACGCAAAAAGGATGACGGACGATTTGAACTTATTTCAGGACATCGCCGTAAAATGGCTTGTAAACTTGCTGGTTTAGAAAAAATGTCGGTCACGGTTAGGGAACTCGACAGAGATTCCGCAATAATAACAATGGTGGATTCCAATATGCAGAGGGATAAAATTCTGCCGTCTGAAAAAGCTTTTGCATATAAAATGCGTCTTGAGGCTATGAACAGGCAAGGAGAACGGTCAGATTTAACTTCGTCCCCATTGGGGACGAAGTTGCGATCTGATGAATTGTTGTCTGAAAAGGTGGGTGAAAGCCGAAATCAAATTCAACGTTATGTTCGCCTAACCGAACTTCTGCCTGAAATACTCAAAATGGTCGATGAAAATACGCTCGGTTTTCGTCCCGCCGTAGAATTGTCTTTTTTAAACATACAGGAACAGCAGGATTTACTCGAAACAATGGAAAGTGAAGAACGAACGCCGTCCCTCGCACAGGCACAACGGATGAAACGCTTATCCGCAGATGGGCAGCTTGACATGGAAGCTATATTTGAGATTATGACCGAAGAAAAACCCAACGAAAAGGAAAAGTTCACAATCCCGCGAAAGAGCATTGAAGCATATCTCCCCAAAAACTTGACGCGCGACAAGGAAGAGGAGTATGTGGCAAAGGCGCTTGAATACTATCATAGACACTTAGAGCGTCAGCGTGGTCTGGAACGATAATTTTTACGCCAAGGGAGTAGTGCGCCCATATATTTTAATATTGTGATATTGCGCCTTTCCCCCTCTCACACTCTCCCCCTAATAAATTTACTAAGCCGAGAAGAAGAAATCTACGGCTTTTATTTATGCCCATATATTCTTTTCCGGCGTAGTAGATTAAATTTGAGAAAGGATTGAATCACATGGATATAAAGACGATTATTACAATTATGCTTATGCTGTTCATTCTCGGCACGGTAATTTGGTTGAAAGCGAGGAAAAGGAAATGAATGAAACAGAACATATCATTTGGTCTAATTATAACCTCGATTTTGAAGATTGGAAAGACGGTTTATGCGCTGAATATCCCAAAAAATCCGATGATGAATTACGTGAAATCATGCACGAAACCAACGATGATTATCTGTCCGATGAGAGAATGAATCTGAATATTCAGCTATCACGCAGTATCCTAGTCATCGCCGACCTCGGGAGATGGAACGGCAGATTTTCAGGGTATAAAGAAATCACAAGCGGAAATATCCGTGACTGCCTGTACTCCGACTGCGATTATTCTACTTGGTATGTAGATAAGCTCGGTGATCTGCGCTGCGATGCTGTTCATCACGACGGCACAAACCATTACCTATACCGCACTTATAAGAATTTAGCGACTGATACTCAAATTGAAGGGTTGAAAAACAAGATTTATAACGGTACCGCCACAAGAGCCGACATTAAGAGAGTTACAGAGCGACTTGGCGACGAAATCGGCAAGGTATACGGTTGGGACTTCCCGAAACCAAAACAACATGACTACGCAAGATAAGGAGGATAAGAATATGCTTAAACTGAATCAAAACCTGCTCTGCGAATATCTAAAAAGAAATCATACCGGCAGAGAAAACGCGGCTTTAAGCAAAACGCTTGAAGCCGTTTTTCATATCGGCGGCAGAGAAATACGCAGGTGCGTTAATGCCCTGCGTTGTGATGGGCATCCCATTTGCAGCAGCAGCGATGGATATTTCTACGCTGCATGTAAAGAAGAACTCGGTGATACGGTGACGATGCTTTCGAGCCTTATAAACGAGATTTCAAAGGCTCGAAACGGTCTGCTCTTTTCTGCAAAAGATTTACCGGATAAAAATTTTATACAAATAAATATCATTGTGAATATGGAGGGATGAGTCTTGGCAACAAAGTATGACATCATTACCGAAATGTCAAAACGCACCATGCTCCATCTCACCGACAATCATCAACAATGGACGGCGTTCCTCAAAACCGCAGCTAATAATTACAAATATTCGTTTGCCGACCAAATACTCATCTTCGCCCAGCGTCCGAACGCTACGGCTTGTGCTGAAATAGAGCTTTGGAATCAAAAGCTCCACCGTTGGGTAAATAAAGGCGCTAAGGGAATCGCACTCCTCGACGATAAAAGCAGAAGCTACAAATTGCGGCATGTGTTTGACGTTTCCGATACACACGACCGATATAACTGCCCGGTGAAAATATGGAAGATGGATGAAAAATACGGAGACGCCGTCATTGAAAGTCTTACTAACACTTTCGGTGAATTTGATAATGCTAATAATCTCTCTTCTGCTATTATATCAGCAGTAAATAATACTGTAGAAGACAACTTCACTGACTACTTTGAGGATATTATTCGTTTCAAGTACGGCAGTTTTTTGGAGGAACTTGACGACCTCAATGTAGAAATTAGATTAAAGGAAGCGCTGAAAAACTCAGTATCATATATGGTTTTACACCGTGCAGGTCTAAAACCCGACGATGTATTCTCCTTTGAGGACTTTCAATTTATCGTTGAGTTCAACACTGAAGATACCATTGCCGTCTTGGGCAATGCTTCAAGCGATATCTCAGAAGCGGTATTAAATTTAATCGGAGAAACTGTCAAGAACGCGCAAAGGTCGGAGATCCAGGTTCGCACCTTTGCAAAACAGCCGAACATCGGACATAATATTGATACTCATATCACAGAAAGGAATGAAGATAATGAACAATATAACCTACCGGCAAGCGGGCGATTATCTGCTCCCGAATCTGACCCTGCCCGAATCGGAGATGAAAGTGACACTCGGCAGATACGGAATGATGCACAAGAAGTTTCTGAAAGAAAACAAAAAGCTCATGTACAGCAAGCTGATGATATCAGGAACGTTGATGAGCCACTGCAAAAAGGTGGAGGACGAGGCGAAGGAGCGTTTTATAACCCTGATGTCACAGATGGCACAGGCGCAGGGCGTGACGGAGGAATTGAAAGCAAGCAACCAGATGAAGTGGGTCAGGATGAGCAACAATATCCGGCAAGCGGCGGAGGAGATAGTCCTCAGCGAGCTGATTTACAATTAGCGTATTTCGACCGAAGAACGGAAGACAATAGTCTTCCGTTTTTTCATTCAGACAGGCTTATCAAAGCTCTGCTGTTAGAAACGCCACATTTAACCGCATCAAAGCAGGATATTGCAGATTATTTTACAGCGAATGAAGATCATGATGCCCGCACCAAATATATTAAAAGCATCTTTAATAACGACTACACCGAGCTTGAGGTCGGCGATGGTGAAAGGGTTGGGTATAAGACTTTCCAGAATGTGCTCCATATGTGGGAGGGCAAATATAATACACGCACCTCGCAGGGTTTTTATGATTGGGGCGTGATTGCTAACTACTACGCAGGTATGATTTTGCTTGGTGAACTGACAGACACAATAAAGCCCTTGCCGTCTATGAATCAGCAGATGTTATTTATAGATTCAGCAGAGGACGTGGATAATTCCTCTGATTTTTTATTTTCTCAGGAGATAATTGACTACACTTTACAAAGAGGAAGCGGTATACAAGACGGCAAATACCGGATCTATGAACAATTTTCTAAAAGGTTGTCCGCATATGAAAATGAGCGTTTTTTGTCCAACGAATATGGTATAGGCGGTTCATCTCCTTTAATCATCGGAACAGGTATTTCCGAGTGGCACGATGGAAAAGGACTACTGCTTAAGCGCGGCGATGATAAACTACTGCTGACTTGGAGCAAAGTCGCAAAGCGTATCAGCGAGCTAATTTTTTACGACAGATATCTCAACAAGCCCGAGAAAGCGCACTACCCGGATTACCTTGCCGAAAAAGAACAGCGCAACCAAGAGCTTGAGGAAGTAAGAATAGCCCAAGATATTTTGTCGCGTGAGCCAGCGGCTGAAAAAGCAGAAGAACACAAAACGAAATATTATTTTTCACTCGGCAATACGGTATATATCGGTGCAGACGAGTATGAGATCATTTCTTACGGTGAAGATACTGTTCGGTTGTTTGATGTAAACGCGCCACTAATCAATAAGGAAATGCCTCGTGAGGAGTTTGACCGTAAGCTTAAGGAAAACCCTTCAAACGACCATTTACAAGTAAATGAGTCTGAGAAAGCCAACGAAAACGTAACCCTCCGTGAAGTAGCTATTATTGATAAAGAAGCCAATCCAACGGAACAAGTAGAACCTGTTCCCGTAGAAGAAATCAAGCCCACATGGGATAAACCTAAATCACAGAGCAAGGCGGAGCATTTCGACCTGTACCCCGGAATCCCTATGTCGGAGCGTCATAACTACCGCGTAACCAATGATGACTTAGGCAAAGGGACACCCAGAGAGAAGTTTCAGAATAACATCACCGCTATCCGACTTTTAAAACAGCTTGAAACAGATAATCGCTATGCCACACCCGATGAGCAAGAAATTCTCTCTCGTTATGTCGGTTGGGGTGGACTATCGGACGCTTTCGATGAAACCAAGCGGCCGCGTGAATACCTTATGCTTAAAGAGTTGCTTGATGAGCAGGAATACTCTGCGGCGCGAGAAAGCACGCTTACGTCCTTTTACACCCCACCCATCGTTATCAAAGCGATATATCAAGCGATTGAGAATATGGGTTTTAGGTCTGGAAATATATTGGAGCCGTCTTGCGGAGTAGGCAATTTCTTCGGTATGCTCCCCGAAAGTCTCATTGATTGTAAAACATACGGTATTGAGCTTGATTCCCTCACGGGACGAATTGCACAACAGCTTTATCAAAAATCCGGTATCGCTATACAGGGCTTCGAGCAATCAAACTTGCCCGACAGTTTCTTTGACCTTGCTATCGGAAATGTACCATTTGGTCAGTTCAAGGTAGCCGACAAGCGGTATGATAAGAATAATTTCCTTATCCATGACTACTTCTTTGCCAAGACCCTTGATAAGATACGACCAGGTGGTGTGGTTGCTTTCATTACATCCAAAGGTACGATGGACAAAGAAAATCCCGCCGTGCGCAAATATATCGCCCAGCGTGCTGAACTATTGGGTGCTATACGACTTCCTGATAATACTTTTAAAGCTAATGCGGGAACAGATGTGACGGCGGATATCATCTTTCTTCAAAAGCGCGACCGCCTTGTAGATATTGAACCGGACTGGGTGCATCTTGGTAAAAACGATAATGACATCACCATGAACCAATATTTTATTGACAACCCCGATATGGTCATGGGCGAAATTGTTATGGAGTCCACCCGATACGGTATGGACAGTGTATGCAAGCCTTATGACGGAGTTAACCTTGAAAATCAACTTGCCGATGCAATCACCAATATACACGCAGAAATCACTGATTACGAACCTGATGAGTTGGAGGAAGAATCCGACAACACAATCCCCGCCGACCCGTCTGTACGTAATTTCAGCTTCACAATCGTGGACGATAAAATCTACTTCCGCGAGAACAGCCGGATGAAGCCGGTAGAGGTGCCGCTTACCACTTCGAACCGTATAAAGGCTTTGATCCAAATACGCGACTGTGTGCGTACCCTCATTGAATACCAGACAGAAGATTATGACGATAGTGCCATTCAGACCAGACAGAAACGGCTGAACAATCTATATGATGCATTTAATAATAAATATGGATTGATAAACAGTCGCGCCAACAACAACGCTTTTTCTGATGATTCGTCTTATTGTCTGCTCTGTTCACTTGAGATCATTGACGAAAACGGTGAACTTGTGCGTAAGGCGGATATGTTCTCTAAGCGTACTATCAAACAGCGGTCCACTGTCACAAGTGTTGACACCGCGACTGAAGCTCTTGCGCTCTCACTCGCCGAAAAAGCAAAAGTCGATATTCAGTATATGTCTGTGCTTACAAATAGGAGTGAGGATGAACTGGTTTCAGAGCTTGAAGGAGTTATCTTCAAAGACCCAAAAAATCACGGGTTTGACGAACCAGGGTACCTGACCGCCGACGAATATCTTTCAGGCAACGTGCGAGAAAAGCTTCTTTTTGCTAATCAAATGGCGCAAATGTATCCCGATGAATATGCCGGTCATGTCAAAAGCCTTAAGGCTGTTCAGCCGATTGACCTGTCGGCAAGTGAAATTTCTGTCAGGCTCGGTGCAACATGGATACCGCCTGAACTTATTGAGAAGTTCATCTTTGAATTGCTCGGAACCCCGCGATATTGCCAATGGAACATCAAGGTTCATTATTCCAATTTCACTTCTCAATGGAATCTCGAAGGAAAAAGCTATGACCGCTCCAATATCAAGGCGACCAACACCTATGGCACAAACCGCATAAACGCTTACAAGATTATTGAGGAAACGCTGAACCTGAAAGATGTTCGAATTTTTGACACCTTTGAGGATGCTGACGGCAAAAAGACACAGGTGTTGAACAAAAAGGAGACAGCTATTGCTCAAGCAAAGCAAGAACTTATAAAGTCTGAGTTTGCCGAATGGATATGGCGTGACCCTGAGCGTCGGGAAACGCTCACCAAACTGTATAACGAGAAGTTCAACTCTATCCGTCCACGCGAATATGATGGTTCCCATTTGTATTTTGCGGGTATGAATCCTGAAATTTCCCTGCGGACACATCAGGTCAATGCTGCCGCCCGTATCCTTTACGGCGGTAATACTCTATTAGCGCATGAAGTCGGCGCAGGTAAGACCTATACCATGACCGCCGCCGCAATGGAGAGCAAACGATTAGGCTTATGCCAAAAGTCGCTGTTTGTGGTGCCGAATCATCTAACAGAACAATGGGCGGCGGAGTTTTTGCAATTATATCCATCCGCGAATATCCTTGTGGCCACAAAGAAGGATTTTGAAACCAAGAATCGTAAAAAGTTCTGTGGGCGTATCGCTACCGGTGACTATGATGCGGTTATCATCGGGCATACGCAGTTTGAGAAAATCCCGATGTCCTTTGAACGCCAGCAAGCTATTTTACAGCAGCAGCTCGACGAAATCATTGATGGCATTGCTGACTTGAAAAGCAACAAGGGCGAAAATTTCTCCATTAAGCAGCTTGAAAAGACCAAGAAAAGTATTCAGCTAAAAATCGAAAAGCTCAATGACCAAAGCCGCAAGGATGATGTCGTCACTTTTGAGGAACTCGGCATCGACAGGTTGTTTATTGATGAAAGTCACTATTATAAAAACCTCTTTCTTTACACCAAAATGCGTAATGTCGGTGGCATAGCCCAAAGCGAAGCGCAAAAGTCCTCCGACCTCTTTATGAAGTGCCGCTACCTTGACGAAATCACGGCCGGCAATGCCGGATATGGTCGTGGAATTGTTTTTGCGACGGGTACTCCTATCTCCAACTCAATGGTTGAGCTTTACACCAATCAGCGGTATCTGCAATACAACACCCTTGTCAGAAACAACTTGCAGCACTTTGATGCTTGGGCTTCTACTTTCGGAGAAACGGTAACGGCAATAGAGCTTGCGCCGGAGGGAACAGGATACAGAGCCAAAACGCGCTTCGCCAAATTCTATAACCTCCCCGAACTGATGGCAATGTTCAAAGAGGTCGCCGATATTCAAACTGCAGATATGCTTAAACTCCCAGTGCCGGAAGCTCATTTCCATAATGTTTCTGTTAAGCCAACCGAAATGCAGAAAGACATGGTCGCCGAACTTTCAGAACGCGCCGATAGGGTGAGAAATAAAATGGTTGATGCTTCGGTTGATAATATGCTTAAAATCACAAACGATGGCAGAAAGCTCGCACTTGACCAAAGGCTCATCAATGAAATGTTGCCCGACGATGAGAGCAGTAAAGTTTCCGCTTGCGCGAACAACATTTATGAAATATGGGACAGCAAAAAAGATGACGCTCTC
>ENA-UOOR01001558-UOOR01001558.1-fermentation-metagenome-genome-assembly--contig:-NODE-1558-length-26495-cov-14.126589_pt1 | contig 26495 bp, 27 predicted proteins | sample MGYA00245780_ERZ724029 | MGnify/ENA primary metagenome ERZ724029 (study PRJEB28704, sample SAMN03018315) | fermentation metagenome | biome: anthropogenic terrestrial biome; feature: soil... | reverse complement strand
AGGAGAGAAAGTTATGGCGGATTTTTGGGACAAAGAAGAATTATTTGGAAAGATTAGAAAGAATAATAGAGAAGAAATACAAATAAAGAAAGTATCCAAAAACGATAAGGAGTATATTGATATAAGAGTATTTTGGTATGATGCAAATGAAGACTCTTTTAAGCCAAGCCAAAAAGGATTGGCTGTACCGGTAGAATCTTTTTCTGAGCTAAAAGAAATATTAGATAAAATAGACTAAAAACTAGTGCATAGTATCAAAGATTTTTACACTTATTCTTTTTCAGCCTAATGCAGCCTCTAAGAATAAGCAGATCGATCTACTTGATATTAAATGTCATTGATACATTACACTAGTTTAGAATCAAATTTGAATGCCGCATCCCGAAGGATGCGGCGCTCTATGTGAAAAGCCTAAGGCTTTGGGCCCTAAAAACCTTCGGCTGTAAACATCATATGCGAGTTCACAGAAAGGTGTGCTATGGAATTTATAAATAAAGCTTCATTTCCTTCGCATAAGGTTTCTCTTATGGCTGTGGACAAGCGTCTTGAAAATGGCATGAAGGCAGAGCTGAAAAAGTATGTTCATGATATTATTGAAATTCCATTATTAAAGGGATTACAATATTCTGTGTCAGGTCATCCGGATATGCAAATAGTTCATATAAAAGAAAATATACTGATTTGCCAACCGGAAATGCCAAAAGAAATTTTATTTATGTTGAAAAAGCAGGGGTTTATTGTAAATTTAGGCAGCACGGAGCTTAAAAATAACTATCCCTTTGATATCGCATATAATGTTGCGATTGTTGGAAAACTTGCTTTTCATAATACGAAATATACAGATTGTGTTTTGGTTGATGTTTTGGAGAAATCATCAATTCGTCTTATCCATGTTAACCAAGGCTATACAAAGTGCTCAACTCTGCCGATAACTTCAGAAAGCATTATAACAGCTGATCCATCAATAGAAAAAGCAGCATTGGAGGCGGGATTGGATGTTTTAAAAATACCACCCCAGAATAACATTCATCTTGCCGGTCTGGATTATGGCTTTATTGGAGGAACTGCAGGCTTTATAGATGAAAGAATTTTAGCCTTTACCGGTAATATTGATGCTCTTGATAACAATGATGAGGTCAAAAAATTCTTAAATAAATATGATGTAAAGTGGGTATGTCTTAAAAAAGATGGTATATACGATTATGGTGGTCTTATACCGCTTTGCGAGATTAACAACGACTAACAGGAAGTCTCCTGCCTCTATATGCGGTGGGAGTATGTCACAATGAGGCGATTGTGTTATGTAGAACAAGGATAAATTATGGAGGTGTAAGTAAGATATGAATAAACAAGCTGATGAAAACCAGGCAGCCATTGAACAACAATTGGATACTCAGCTTAATCCACAGCCTGTATTGGTTATGACAGAAAACGAGACAGCCAGTAAAAAAGAAGGAAACCCATGTGAAGACAAAATCCCGGAAAAAGATCAAAAAGTTCTAAGTGTTGGTGAATGGATGATAACCATTTTGTTTTACCTTTTGCCGGGTGTTAATTTAGTAATGATGGCTATATGGGCTTTTTCCTCAAAAGGGAATGTCCATAGGAGAAATTTATCCAGGGCATGTTTACTATGGTGGATTATTATTCTCGTTGCCTATGTTGTTGCAATGACCGTTGCAGGGTTTACTATTTTTGACATATTTAAAGGCTAAAAGTGTGATTGGAAGTCTGATATTCTTCGTTGTAACTATGTTGTTAGTTCAGTATGCTTTATCTTTGCGAAGTTATGCAGCTATTCTCAATGCATTCTGAGCAAAAGTGTGCAGCCTCGCTATACTGGATCCATGTTCAATTAACAAAAGATTACTGACTATAAGCTATAGACATCCTTTCCATTTCTTTTAGTAAAAAGATATGAAAAATGCTTAAGTGCCAAAGGAATGCATGCACGCATATCCAAAGCATTTCTGGGCTAGCTTCTGTTACCCTGGCGACAGAAGTGTAAATGGATATAGGGGGATGTTCCTTAATATCCAAAATGCAATAAGAACTATAAGAATAAACCACCCGGAAAATGAATACCTATTCAAAAAATTGTTTATAGGATTAAAAGGATTTTTCCCGTTGCATAAAAAACTGAACCATATGTATATTGCTGCAAACAGAAACAATACAATAAATGGCCAAAGCAAATTAAATGAAAAAGCAGCCTTGAAATTACAATGGATTACAGAATAAAGAGCTCTAGTCATTCCGCAGCCAGGGCAATAGAGACCTGTAAAATAATAAAATGAGCACGACAAAGGCAGAGTGATTTCTGACGGGTTGATTCTGTATAAAAGTAAAGCAGTTATACCCAACGTAAAGCAAGTGAAAACAAACAGTATTAAACGGATAAATGGCTTACTAAAAAAAGCAAGCCATTTTTTGATCATTACTTTCATAACCCTCATATTCAGCTTAAAATCATAGCCTTAGCCTTAACCTTAGCCTTAATCATAGTAAATTTTAAAAATCATATTTATATTGAAAATCTGACATCTGCTCTAAAAAATCATTATAAAAACCACTGGATAAGAAATAAATATTAAAAATAATCCCCAAGACTATTGCTCCTATTAGAATCCCAAAGCTTATCCAACACCACATTTTTGTCTTTTTTGATTCTTCCATAGCAAGATCAATGTTACCGGCAGCAATGTGCATTTTTATTTTATTGGAGGTTACCAGGGCAACTATAGCAAAAGGTAGTGCTATTATAGACAAGCAGGTAAAACAACATAATATTGAGCTAAAAACAATAAGCAGAATTGATTGGGTTTTATAATCCGGTATATGCGGAACAGGATTATTCTGATATTGGTTGTTGCTGTAATTGTTGTTACCGGAAAAATTGTTGCTATAGCCGTTGTTGCTGGAAAAATTGTCGTTAGAATTTTGCTGCGGGTTGCTTTTTGTATCTTCACCAGGCTCAAGCATTTCGCCGCAGGAAGGACAGATTCGAATATAGTCGCCAACTTCATTTCCGCACTTTGGACAAAACATAATAAAACCTCCTGTAAACAAATGGTATATGCCATTAATTCATGTCTCTATATGTTGAACCAAATCAACATAATTAGTATAAATTGTGTGTGATCAAGCTACATAAAGAGTTGCAGAACCCGACCAACAAATTATTTCCATTATACAGCATATTTATTTTACATGCAATAAAGATTATACTTCTCCCTTGCAGCTTTTTTATTGGATGGGTATAATATGATTAACTCTCGAAAAGTCACGAAGTGACTTCCTTATGAAATTAAGATATCTTTAATTTCATAAGACTTCGAAAGAAGGTCAGATAACAATATTGTGATTGCCCAAGTTGCAGCTTGCTGAACCTTACTGCAGGTAAAAGTCGTTTTTTTACGATTTTTTCGGGATCAATCATTATATGTATATGTTTAGCAGAGTATTGATTATACAGGCTTAAAAGAATAAGGTAAGGTGGATTTATTTTGAGCAGAAGATTATCCCGGGACCAGGCTATGAAGCTTTTATACCAATTTCAGTTGAGAGATGACAATATCGAAGATCAGATAGAATTATTTCTGGCGGAAACAGAGAAGCTTGAAAATTTAGAAAAAGATTATTTCCTCGATGTAGTTCGTGGAGTAACTGAGAATCTCATTGAAATTGACTTGCTAATTAAAAACCATGCAAAAGGATGGTCTTTAGAGAGGATGCCGAAGGTTGATTTGGCTATCATGCGTCTTGCTGTATATGAGTTGAGTTTCAGAAAAGATATACCATGGAATGTTTCAATTAATGAAGCTGTTGAGCTTTCAAAGAAATATGGTGGAGAACAGTCTAGGACCTTTATTAATGGTATTTTGGGTAAAGTTGTAGCACAGCTTAATCCAAACGAAGGAAATTAGATATGCAGCAGAAATTAACGGTAACCCAACTCACAAAATACATTAAACAAATTTTTTCCTTTGACAATCTTTTGTCAAATGTATGCGTAACGGGCGAAATATCAAATTATAAATTGCATTCCTCAGGCCATATGTACTTTACATTAAAGGATGATAAAAGTGTTATAAAATGTGTGATGTTTAAAACTCAAAACCGCAGACTCCATTTCAAACCGGAAGACGGTCTTAAGGTTATCATCCGTGGATATGTTTCCGTTTATGAGGCGGGAGGATCATACCAGCTTTACCCCGAATTTATGGAGCCGGATGGCATAGGTGATTTATATCTGGCTTTTGAGCAACTAAAGCAAAGGCTTGAAGGCGAAGGTATTTTTGCCCCGGAGCATAAAAAAAAGCTGCCCTATACTCCAAAAAGCATCGGAGTTGTCACATCTCCAACAGGAGCAGTTATTCAGGATATTATGAATGTTTTGTTCCGAAGATACCCTAATGTTGTTTTAAAAATATTCCCTGTTATGGTTCAGGGAGATGGTGCTGGGAAACAGATTTCCAAAGCCTTGGATGCACTTAATAAAACAAGGGCAGTTGATGTAATAATATTGGCACGTGGTGGTGGTTCACTTGAGGAACTTTGGCCATTTAATGAAGAGATTGTGGCAAGGAGTATTTTTAAATCCGAAATACCGGTCATTTCAGCTGTCGGCCATGAGACGGATTTTTCAATTTCAGATTTTGTTGCAGATTTGAGGGCACCGACGCCATCAGCAGCTGCAGAATTGGTTGTACCTGAAAAGGAAGCACTACAAAAAAACATAATGGATAAAAGGCTTCGTTTAAAACGTGCATTGGCGGGAAGAATTCAAAAGGAAAGACAACTCCTGGGTCAGCTGGCTAAAAGTCCGTCGCTCCGGCACCCATTGGATAGGTTAAACCAACTGTGTATTGAATTGGAGCAATTAAATAAGCATATGGGAAATTCCATGAAACGAGTTTTTGAGTCAGCAAAAAACAAGCTATCTGTTGTTTGTGGAAAAATGGACGCATTAAGCCCTCTTATGGTTTTATCCCGTGGGTACAGCATTACCCGCAGCTCTGAAAAGGAGATTATTAAATCAATATCCGGAGTAAAACCCGGTGATATGCTTGAAATAACCGTAACAGATGGAAGCATGATATGTTCGGTTAAAGAGGTTAACAACAGCTAAATAACAAAGCTTTCCCACCTCTAAACGACTACTTATTCACGTCAGTGAAAGTGTAGGTGGGGGATGAATGATTAACAGGAGATGTAATATGGATGAGGTTAAAAATTTTGAGGATGCTGTAAAGCAGCTGGAGGAAATAGTTGAGCTACTTGAAAAAGGAGATATTCCACTAGAGGAATCATTAGAGCTGTTTCAAAGAGGAGTGGCTTTATCGGGTTATTGCACCCGTAAGCTGGATGAAACTGAAAAGAAAATCGTACGGCTTATTGAAGAAAATGGTGAACTAAAAGAAGAAGCTTGTATGCAGGAGGTGCAGGAGTGAATTACAATGACGAATTTAAAAGCCTGCAGGCCTTGGTGGATGACTATTTAAAAGCATATTTTGATGCGCTTCTTAGAAATATACAAGAAAAGAGCCTGGTTCAATCAATGGCATACAGTGCTATGTCCGGTGGAAAAAGAATAAGGCCTGTTTTGTCTTTGGCTACGGCAAAAATGCTTAATGGCTCAGTTGAAAAGGTGATGCCGATTGCAGCATCAATTGAATTAATCCACACCTATTCATTAATTCATGATGACCTCCCGGCTATGGACAATGATGATCTCAGAAGGGGAAGACCAACAAACCACATGGTTTATGGTGAGGCAATGGCAATTTTAGCGGGTGATGCTCTTTTAAATGAAGCCTTTGAATTGCTTTTTAAAACTTCGCTTAATTCAGGTGCAGGAATGGAGCAAGCGCTTAAAGCTTCCATAATTGTAGCTGAAGCTGCCGGTAGATCAGGTATGATCTGCGGTCAGGTTCTTGATGGGGAATCAGAGGGAAGAGAGATTTCAGCGGAAGCCCTAAAACAAATACATCAGAAAAAAACAGGTGCTTTAATAAAAGCCGGTATAGTAGCTCCATCGATTCTTATTGGTGCATCCGATGAGGAAGTAGATGTGCTTTCACAATATGCAGATGCAATCGGGTTGGCATTTCAAATAAAGGATGATATTCTTGATGTGGTAGGTTCAGCAGATGAATTGGGTAAGCCCATAGGAAGTGACACAAAAAACCTGAAAACAACCTATGCATCCTTATATGGTCTTGATGGAGCAAAAAGTATGCTTTCCGAAACAACAAATAAAGCAATAAATGCGTTGGAACGTTTTGGAGATAGAGCGTGGTTTTTAAAAGAAACAGCTTTTTACATTGCAAACCGTAGCCATTAACAGGCTTAGTACCTTATTGCTGCAAAACATCAAATAAAAACAAGAATTTGATGTCTTGCAGCAATAAGGTTCCGCTATTTGGTTGTGGGCGAAGCCCACTTTATGTGTTGCAGCAAAGATACTTTGAGGTGGATTTATTTATGGTTATATGGAACATGTTTACAAACCGCTCTTTTATTGTTCCCGTGGTTACATGGTTTGTTGCACAATCAATAAAATTTATTTTTGATCTGATAAAGAATAAACGGGTTGATTTCAGAAAATTCATTGGCTCCGGTGGTATGCCAAGCTCACACACGGCGTTCACAGTATCGATTACCACAATTATGGGTATTCACAATGGTTTTGATTCAGATATTTTTGCAGTATCAGCAATATTCTCATTGATTGTAATGGCAGATGCGGCGGGCTTAAGGCGTGCAGCCGGAAAGCAAGCGGAGGTTTTAAACAAGCTTGTTAACTCAAATGAACATATACAACTTGATAAAGAATTAAAGGTATTACTTGGTCACACCCCGGTTGAAGTGTTGGCAGGAGCAGCATTAGGTATTATAACAGGGATTTTATTTAATTAATACTATAAAAACAGAATGATAAGGATTAGATTGCCCTTTTTGAACAAATTCGGGTTTTGCTGTTTTGAACTGCATATGCTATAATATCTTTCATAGCTTATCGGGATGGCGCAGTATTCTAGTTGGTACTGTTTGTTTCGAAGGCGGGGCTAAAAATCCGCTAAAGGGCACATCGATGAAGTTCTTGGTGCCGGCTTGTTACGCCCAGTGATGGGCTGGTGCTGGGAGTTAAGGTTTTGGGGCAGCCAGCAATGGCATGCAGGTACTGACCCCTTTACCGCGGAGACCCGTAATACGTGGAAGACAGGTTGCGCATTATTAAAGAGCTACATACCTTGACTACGTTACGGGCAGAACCTGCTATGCGGTTCCTCAATTTAGGTGCTGTGAGCAGTGTAGCCTGTCTTGAGTGGGGTTTTAGGGATACTGGATCAGATGCTTTTGTGCAGGCCAAAACAAAGGTATTATTGCCAGTTGAAATACACTCTGCAAAAGAGACTAGAAACAAATAAGACTTTCGGGGAAAACCCCTAGACTGTACATCAGATATACAGGGGATTGCAGTGTGGTCTAAGTGGTGATCAGGCTTCGATAAGGGTAACCTGTCGACGGGTGGTTAAATGGAAACAGCCTTTTTGGTGACAAATTGGTACTGTCCGGGGAAATCCTGCCTGACCTAAGCCGCAAAATTTACTTTGTAAATCGCCATCCGATTTTATTTATTTAAAACAGGTTGATTACCTGTTATCATATTTGTACTGGAACTAAAATGGAGAAAATACGTAACAATAATAAATTAACGCGTTCTGTATCTCAAGAGAGATATAAGGCAAATGGTGAAAAACGCTATCCTGTTAAACGAACCAAAGCACTGACGGGCAAAGGACAAAGTCTTTGGGCGGTTGGTGTAACTATTATTTCTTTTGTTTTATCAATTAGCATTCTTTTTATATCCACAGGTCTATTTGAAAAAATATCACCTTTCTTTTCGTTTCTTGTTGTATTATTAATTGTATTATTGGGTGTTGTTTTTGATATTATCGGTGTTGCGGTAACTGCAGCAGATGAAAAACCTTTTCATTCAATGGCATCAAAAAAATACAGTGGTGCAAAGCAAGCGATTAAACTTATTAGGAACGCAGATAAGGTAGCAAGTATATGTAATGATGTAGTGGGAGATATTTGCGGTGTTGTAAGCGGAACTGCAGGAGCTGCAATTGTATACAGAATTTTTTCCGGTAATGCCGGCTCGGGATTTATTGAAGCTACGGTCGGTGGAATTATAGCTGCTGTTACGGTAGGCGGGAAAGCATTCGCAAAAAAGTTTGGAATGAACAATAGTAATTTTATAATATACAGGGTTGGAACTCTTTTTGCATTGTTTTTCCCTTCTGACAATAAAAAGTAATTGCACTTTCCGGTATATTTTAGTAAAATTATGATTGCGCTAAACTATATATGTTGAAGGGGAATTTAACATATAAAGACATGAATTTATGCACGTACCATTTGTTTTGGCAAAGCCAAAACAGGATATTTTAAATTTGTAAAACAGGATATTTTAAATTTGTATTTGATAGGCTGTTAAAAGTGTTAAATAATCAGGGTGCCTTTTAATATGGGAAAGAAGGATCAGGAAAATTGGAAAGGGAATGTATATGTTCAGCAGGAGTATTGGATCAAGTTATTGAGCCGTCCGACTTAAAAAAGTTAAAGCCATGCTGTCTTGAAAAACTGGCAACAGAAATAAGATCATTTTTAATAGAGAAAATTTCCCGGACAGGTGGGCATATTGCATCTAACCTTGGTGTTGTTGAATTGACGATTGCTCTACATACGGTTTTTCATACCCCCGAAGATAAAATAGTATGGGATGTGGGACATCAAACTTATGTTCATAAAATATTGACAGGGCGTAAAAATGACTTAATTAACATAAGACAGATCGGTGGAATTTCAGGATTTCCCAAAATATCAGAGAGTGCACATGACTCTTTTAACACAGGTCATAGTTCAACTTCCATTTCTGCTGCCTTGGGTATGGCAAGGGCGAGGGATCTTTTAGGACAGAATTACAGTGTTGTAGCAGTTATAGGTGATGGTGCTTTAACCGGAGGAATGGCCTTTGAGGCCTTAAATGATGCAGGAAACTGCAAGACAAACTTAATAGTTGTTTTAAATGATAACGAAATGTCCATATCTAAAAATGTTGGAGGTATGTCACGTTACTTGAGCCGTATCAGAACAGAACCAATTTATTTCAAAGTAAGAGATGATTTTCAAACATTAGTTGAGAAAATACCCGCTATAGGTAATTCAGCCAAAAAAGTATTGCATCGAGTTAAAGGATCACTTAAGAGCCTTCTGCTGCCTGGAATCCTGTTTGAAGAATTGGGGTTTCGCTATTACGGTCCCATTGACGGTCATAATATTTCAGAAATGCAGGAAGTTTTGAAAAAGGTTAAGGGCATGAGAGGTCCAATAATGATTCATGTATGCACAACAAAAGGTCGTGGATACACCCCTGCTGAGGAAAAACCTCAAAAATACCATGGAATATCACCCTTTGACGTTGAAACCGGGCAAGTTAAAAAAATGAGCAATGGAAGCTTTTCAAATGTTTTTGGCAGTAAGCTTACAGAGCTGGCGGAAAAGCATAAGGATATTATTGCAATCACAGCAGCTATGCCTGAAGGAACAGGTCTTAACCAATTTAGTGAAAAGTTCCCTAAACGTTTTTTTGATGTTGGAATTGCTGAGCAGCATGCGGTTACAATGGCAGGAGGTTTAGCTGCAAATGGTTTAAAACCGGTTGTCGCCATATATTCAACTTTTTTCCAAAGAGCTTACGACCAGATTATACACGATATTTCCCTAATGGATTTAAACGTTATCTTTTGTATTGACAGATCGGGTGTTATCGGTGAAGATGGTGAAACCCACCAAGGGTTATATGATATTTCAATGTTTTCTACTCTGCCCAATATTACATTTATGACTCCGGCTGATTATGATGAGCTGGAGAAAATGCTTACATTTGCAGTTGAACAAGGTAAAGGACCCATAGCCATAAGATATCCAAGAGGGCAGGGGCAACGCAATCTGGTGCCGGATGAGCCCTTACGCCTTGGTAAAGCCATGCAACTTTCAGAAGGAAATGATGCAACCATTGCTGTTACCGGGCATATGGTTCCCATAGTCAAAAAAGCAGTTGAAATTTTGGAGAAACAAGGTATATACTGTGATGTATTATACTACAGGTTTATCAAACCTTTTGATGCTGATATGCTAGAAAAATCAGCACTCAAAACCGGTTTTGTAATGACTGTTGAGGATCATGTTGAAACTGGCGGATTTGGCAGCATTGCACTGCAAAACATGAATTTGCGGGATGTTATGGTACCTTTTGAAATTGCCGCTTTTCCGGAAATAGCAATAGAGCATGGTGAAAGGAATCAACTGTATAAGAAATATGGATTAGACGCTGAAGGGCTGGCTCAAAGAATCAAAATGAGACTTGACAAAATGCGCCACCCGAATTTTTAACCCACTAGTCATGATGTATACGGGCATTAGGAGCGTTTGATAGAGGTTTTTATATAAATTAAAAGAGAGGTTAAGTATATCTGGTGATATTTGGTCATTTTCTCTTTTTGAATTTATATTGCAAATGTGCCTGTTCAGGGCTATGTCTAAACAAATGGCACGTGCATCATGGCTATATATGTTGAACTTCTAATTCAATATATGTAGTATGTAATAAGATGAATAATGTAAATAAAGTGAGTCCAATATATTTTAAAGGAGTGTCGTTTGATGGCGAAAGATAAAAAACTTGTTGAGGCTATAACATCAATGGATGAGGATTTTGCCCAATGGTATACGGATATAATAAAAAAGGCTGATCTGGCGGACTACTCAAGTGTCCGCGGATGTATGGTAATTCGCCCTTACGGATATGCTATCTGGGAGAATATTCAAAAAAACCTTGATAAAAGGTTTAAAGAAACGGGTCATGAAAACGTTTATATGCCTATGTTTATTCCCGAAAGCCTTTTGCAAAAGGAAAAAGATCATGTCAAAGGTTTTGCGCCTGAAGTTGCATGGGTTACACATGGAGGGGACGACGAGCTTACAGAAAAACTATGTGTGAGACCCACCTCTGAAACTCTTTTTTGTGAGCATTATGCGAACATCATACATTCATACAGAGATCTGCCCAAGCTATATAACCAATGGTGTTCTGTTGTTCGATGGGAAAAAACTACCCGCCCGTTTTTGAGAACTCTCGAATTTCTATGGCAGGAAGGTCACACTGCTCATGCAACTGCAGAGGATGCACAGGAGGAGACCGTTCGTATGCTTAATGTGTATGCGGAGTTTTGTGAAAATGTTTTGGCAATACCTGTAGTTAAAGGGCAGAAAACCGAAAAAGAGAAGTTTGCCGGTGCAATGGAAACTTATACAATAGAAAGCCTTATGCATGATGGTAAAGCTTTGCAGACTGGCACCTCTCATAATTTTGGAGACGGCTTTGCAAAAGCATTTGATATTCAATACACCGATAAAAATAACAAGCTGCAATATGTACATCAGACATCATGGGGTATGACTACAAGGCTTATAGGTGCTCTTATTATGGTACATGGGGATGACAATGGTTTGGTTCTTCCTCCGGAGGTCGCACCTGTGCAGGTTGTAATTGTTCCTGTGCAGCAGCATAAGGAAGGTGTTCTTGAAAAAGCACAGGAAATAAAAGATAGAATGTCAAAGGTGGCACGGGTTGTCATTGATGATAGCGACAAAATGCCTGGCTGGAAATTTAGTGAGCATGAGATGAGAGGTGTTCCGTTGCGTCTTGAGATAGGTCCAAAAGATATCGAAAAAAATCAATGTGTTCTTGTACGCCGCGACACAAACGAAAAACTTTTTGTGCCTCTTGATGAGTTGGAAATAAAAATTCCACAGATTCTTTTGTCAATTCAAAAGGAACTTTTGGAAAAAGCAAGGAACATGAGGGATCAAAAAACCTATAACGCAAATACTATGGATGAATTTAAGACAATTTGTGAAAGCACACCGGGGTTTATTAAAGCAATGTGGTGTGGTGACGAAGCCTGTGAGGACATAATAAAGGAGAAAACAGGAGCGACATCTCGCTGTATTCCTTTTGAGCAGGAAGAGATCACCAAAACATGCGTGTGTTGTGGCAAACCCGCCAAACGCATGATTTATTGGGGTAGAGCTTATTAATAATCGTAAGTAAGTAAGTAAGTTACTTACTTACTTACTTGCTTGCTTGCTTGCTTACTTATTTGCTTGCTTGCTTAGTTAGTTAATTAGTTAATTAATTTCCCCCCGCAGTGTTTTAAACGCTGCCTGTTAGCAAACGCTCACACGCACCACCAACGGCGGTGTGATATACCGCACGTCAGTATGCCGGTATCAGTATTGAGAAACTCTACTCACAAGCTGTGATGGGAAGTATAGTTATTTATTGTTAGGCGAATTATACCACGAAAAGATAGACTTGGAGGTATACTATTGAAAACTATCACTCATATAATAAAAGGGGTTATAATAGGAATTGCAACTCTGGTTCCGGGAGTCAGCGGCGGAACGATGGCTATAATTTTAGGTCTGTACGATGAAATTATTCATTCAATAAGCTCTTTTTTCAAAGATATTAAAGGAAATATTATTTTTCTTGCTACAGTTGGAATAGGTGGAGCTATAGGCTTGTTTGGATTTAGCCGTCTGATGAAGTTTTGCCTTGAAAATTTTGAATATCCGATGATTTATTTGTTTATAGGTATTATTATCGGCGGCATACCTGTTTTGTATAAAAAGGCCAACGAGGGGAAACGCGCACCCTCAAACTGGCTGTATTTTGTAATTGGCTTTGCAATTATATTAATTATGTCTCTTTATACAGGAACAATTGTAAACTTAGCTAATTCAACCGGGGTTTTGCAGTTTGTTTTTCTTTTTATTGCCGGTATCATAATAGCCGTTGCGTTAATACTTCCGGGAATAAGCACATCATTTATGCTTCTTGCACTGGGAATGTATGATATAACAGTAAATGCAATAAGTAATTTTGAAATAAATTTTCTTATACCTATTGCTTTAGGTGTAGGTTTTGGAATTATTGCCACAACAAAGCTTCTGGAAAACTTTATGACTAAAAAGCCTTCGCAGACGTATATGCTTATCCTGGGGTTTGTTATCGGTTCAATAATTGAAGTATTTCCCGGAATACCGCAGGGATTTGACATTGCCATATCCATCGCAACATTTTTGCTTGGTTTTATTGTTATTAAATTCATGGGTGAAAAGTTTGCAGAATAGAAACTTCAGCAATATGGTTATCCAGCCTTCGAAAGAAGGCTGGATAACCATATTGTGATTGCACCAGGTTGCAGCAAGCTGCAATTTCCTGCAGACAAACGTGCAGGAGAAAATCGTTTCACGACTTTCTGGGAAGCAATCATCTTATTATTTCTTGTTTTTAGAAACATGTCTATTCAGTGATCCATAGAAAAGTAGCGGACGGATCAACGGTGGCATCTGGGTTTTAGCTGTTTACATCTAAAAGGACACTGCATACCTCATACTGTCGAATAAATATGTAGAATAATTAAAAAATTTGCATCTCATATCGCATACAACCGTCTGTTTTAGAATTTCTAATCATTTTTTTATTATTTGTAAATAATTCAATCAATCAGGTGACATACTAATTATTGCAACATGGATCCTGCATGAAATCCACCATGGGTAATTAGAGTTTTTATAATTTTCCTTTGGCTAAAACTCCGCAGGGTCCAAATCATGGTATGAGGAGGGAGACTATGAAGAAGAGAATTGCAGCAGTTATTCTTATCACCTTCCTGGCTGTAACCGTGTTTGGCCTGTCAAGTCCGGGTCTTACTCGGACAAGTGCGGAGCAGACCTGGAAAAGGGTAGATTTTTTAAGCGGAATTGTAACTGCAGCAGAGTTGAATGTCCGAAGAGGACCGTCCACGAAATATAATATTGTCGGGACATTAAAGCAAAACAAATGGGTTAACGTATTAGCAGAGATTGATGGCTGGTATGTAATTTTCGATCCCAGTACAGGGCTGGTTGGGTGCGTCAGCGCGAAATATTTGCAGCCGCCTAACAAAATAGACCAGCCAAAGGCGACTCCTACGCCACCAAAACCCACTACTGTACCGCAACCAACAAAAGCGCCGGCACCACCAACGACAAATCTTTCTAAAGACGAACAGGATATTTTGGATCTGATAAATGCAGAAAGATCAAAAGCAGGATTGTCTGCCTTAAAAGCAGATCCGGAATTAATGGAAGTTGCTCGTCTTAAGGCAAAGGATATGGTGGATAACAATTATTTTGCACACCAGTCACCGACATATGGCTCGCCTTTTGATATGATGCGCCAGTTTGGTATAAGTTTTAAAACCGCAGGAGAGAATATAGCAGGAAACAGTACCGAGGAAGGCGCTGTAAAAGCGTGGATGAATTCCGAAGGTCACAGAAAGAATATCCTCAACGGGAATTTTAATCTGACAGGTATAGGAGTTTATCAAAGTCCAAAGTACGGTAAAATTTTCGTCCAAATGTTTATTGGGCGATAGTAAAAAATATCTGGAATATTATGGAGGTGCTCAAAGCATGGGTAAAAACCAGAACCAAAACCAGAATCAGAACAGGAATAACAATCAGGGAAATCAAATCAAGAAAAAGCCCAATTTCAACAATGATCAGTTGGGCGAAAATATGACTGAGTTTTCTGAAGAAGTTAATCCAAACAATGCGCAGAAAAAAAAGCAGAACAACAATAACAACAACAGATAAGAAGATTAAGAATCTAGTAATTAAGCGCTAAAGCAAAAGGAGCCGAAGGCTCCTTTTGCTTAGTGTCTATTTTTTGCTAAATAGCTAAATATTATTGTTCTCAGAACTGCGCTATGGTATAATTTTATAACGAGACTAAGATACCCCCCACCTCTTCGCATATTTTCAACCATTCTGGTTGAAAAATGTCTGGTGGCGGGTGCCCTAAGAACTATGCCACTATAGGCGAGGATAAATCGATTTATGCTTTAGTGGTGGGTATGAAGGGTATAGTAAATTGCTTTTTTGTATGGGTTTCAAGGAGGAATTAAATGCGGAGAAAAATTCTGTTACTTTCAATCATAATGAGTTCGTTTTTTTTATCGACTGCAGCTCTAAAATCCCAAGCTGCACTTGATCCAGATGTCATTCTTAACAGACAGAAGGCAGTTGCGCTTGTAAAAGGAAATTCTGCTTCTGTTAGAGACGCTGTACATAATGAAAAAATTGCTCATAAAAACTATGAAAGCCAGTTAGCTAAATCGAAAACTATAAATACCGAAAAAGTGCTTGTTTACCACAATGAGTATACAGATGAGGATGTTTTTTATTACTATGAGCCTGAGATGCAAATGCAAATGAGGCTTCTAAAGGAATTGACACCTGAGCGTATGAAACATGCTTGGGAAATAAGCAAAATTTCCGTTACTATAAATGAAAATATTATGGCGAACACAGCGGACAGTCTTTTTTTGGGTTTATATGGAGCGTATCAGAATGTTCTTTTATCTGAAAAATCCTACGAGTTGGCAAAAAAAGCTTACGAACGTGAGAAAATACGCTATGACAATGGTTTGATTACAGAGCTTGATTTAAAAAGTAGTTTTCTTGATATGAAGGAATCTGAAAATGGATTTGTAAAAGCAGAAAGAAACTATGAAAATTCGCATCGGCAATTTAACAGGCTTTCCGGTTTGCCTGTAGATTATCGATTTCTTCTTATAGGAACTCCGTGGTCTAATAATAACAAAATAGCATTATCCGAAGATGAAGCTGTGGCAAATGCATTAGCAAATAGAATGGAAATATGGGACTTGCAGCGGCAGATTCGGCTTATCATGCAGCAGATAGAAATTTACCGCCATAAGGATGTGCATAGATTTCATAAGAATACTAAAGAAAACTTTGATAAAGCTATAGAACAAATGGAAGAGCTTAAAATAAAGCTCCTTGATACTGAATACAAGATTGAAAAAGAAATCAGACAAGCGTATAAAGAATTAGAAATTTCCTATTTAGATTTAGAGATGAATAAGCAAAAACTTTTAAAACAAAAAAATCAACTTGATAATATCACCAATCAATACAATGAAGGGCAGATTCCTGCATCTGTTATAGAGCAAATTGAGTTGGCTGTTAGTCAGATGGAATTTAGCGTTAACATAAGCATGATTACGGCTATGAACAAAAGCGATCGGCTCTACCGTGCAATTTCTGCCGGTCCAGGCTATTAAGAGGAGGAATAATGATATGAAACGATATATTTTTTTAGTTGTTTTATTTTTAATTGTAACAGGGGTATTTTCTTATGCAGAAGAGAGCATATTAAAATATAATTATGAGTCTGCATTAGAAGCTGCTGTCAATAATTCCATCCAATCGGCATTGGATGACTTCAACATAAAAGCAAAGGAAAGTGCACTGGAAGAGGCTAAAAAAGGTGCGAACAGAAGCTTTATAGGTGGTACAAATCAGGAGATTGTTGAATGGAAGATTGCAAAAGATGTGGTACCGCAGCAAGCAGAGATTGCTCTTGAGATTGCTAAAAGACAGAAGTCTGACAACGAGAGACGGTTTCAGGCAGATGTATATGAAGAAATGTTGAATTATTTGCTCGCAAAAAACAGGGTTGCAATCAAGAAAGAGCGCATTTCATTGATACGTGAAAAATTTATTATTGATTCTATGAAATTTAGTGAGGGAATTATATCTAAAGCAGATATTGAAGATGAAGAAATAGGGCTCTCAATCGAAAATTTGGAGCTTGTAAAATTGGAAACTGAATTGAAATCGAATATTTTAAATGCAAAACAAAAACTGCATGTAGATCTTAGCGATGAAAAAGGTATTGATTTTGAATATGAGCTGAACAAAATAGGTTCTCCATATGTAATAAGCAGTTTTAACATTGATAGTGCTATAGAAAAAGCATTGAATAAAAATACAGGTGTTTACCAAAAGCAAAAGGCTTTGGATATAGCACAATTGAAGTTTAATATAACAAATGAATATCTTAAGCCCGGAAATGATTTTTATGATCAAAAAGAATACGAGCTCGAGGCCGCAAAGAAAGGGCTATACGATGCAAAAACAGACTTGGAGGTTTCCATACGGAATTCATATAATGAGCTTTTAACATCTCTTGACGCTCTGGAATTAGCTCAAAAACGAACCGAACTTGAAGAATCAAGACTGTCAACCTTGAAAACAAAGTATGATGCAGGTATTATCAGCCGCAGAGATATGATAGACAGCGAAATTACTATCCTTGCAAGAGAGCTTGCTGTTTATGAAACGATTTGCACTTACAATAAAAATCACGACAGAATGAGAAATCTAGTGGGAGATTAGATTAAGAAAAAGCGAATAATCATAAGTTTAAAGGCTCATACTATATATGTTGGATCAATGTATATAGTATTTTTTTGCCCTTAATGGTACTCAGATAGTCATAATTGTTTTTATTTTAAATTATAGGCAGCTCTATTTGAACAGTTATTTAAGGATGCTTCACGGGGTTAAACGTGAGATGCCTGACATGGGTTTTTTATGTCTATGAGAAACGGGCAAATAAAGAAAGGATGGTTTTATGTCTGTAACTGTAGTTGGTGTATTTGACAGAGTTGATTTTGCGGAAAAAGCAGCAAGAGAAATAAAGGAACGAGGGCTTCGTACCGACGACATTTCAATCTTGGCCAAAAATAGCGATGAAAATGAAGTAGGCGACGGAGGAGGAATGGTAAATGACAATATCTCCAATGGAGCTGTTACCGGAGGAGTTATTGGAGGTCTGGCAGGTTTGCTGATAGGTGCTGGAATGGTGGCTATTCCCGGTCTTGGTATTATTGCCGCAGCCGGTCCAATCACCGGTCTAATCGGAGGAGCTGCCACAGGCGGAATAGTCGGTGGCTTGGTGGATATGGGGATCCCTGAAAAAGAAGGTAAAAGATATGAATCGGATGTAAAAAGCGGGAAGATCGTGTTTACAATGAGAACCGAAGAAGATAAGGTTGACAGCGTTAGCGGAATTTTAAAAGCTAATGGAGCAGAGCGCGTCGAAACTCATTAGCTGGAAAATTTATCAAAGACCCTTCAGTGGGGTTATTGATAAAAAGGGTGCAAGCGCGTTCATTGAATTTTGTTTCTCAAAGGGCGGACATTTGTTCCGCCCTAGATTTATCAAATGCTCCTAAGACCCCCTGCCTCTATAGGCGGGGGATAAACCGATTCCCACTTCAGTGGTGAGTTTCAATCTCCCACTGAAGGAGCATTTGATAAAATGCACGCGGCGCGTTGCACACAAAACGCGCAAGGAAGGCGCTTTCAGCGCCCGCGTTTTGGCGCACAATTCGCGCAAGCGCTCATTGAATCATAGAAAAATATTCCCCGATGTGGGTAGTTTACTTTTCTGTGAATAACTTATCCACATGTTGAAAGCTTTAATATTCATGTTATACACAGATTTATGCACAATATCCACAAAAACTAAGCTCTTTATTTCAGTAACGCTGTGTGTGTTGTGGATAAATACCTGTGGAAACTTTTTACCCCGTGCGATTTGTTTTACCCCGGTTAAATTAGGGTAAAAATATGATAAAATATACTTAGTAGATCTACAATTATATAAACAGAACTGAAAGGGGTTGTTAACATGAAATTTATCGTTAACGGAAAAAACACAAATGTTTCTGATTCTTTAAGGGAAAGAGCAGTAAAAAAACTTAGTAAAATCGAGAAATTTTTTAAATCTGATGCCGAATGCTACCTTACCTTTGCAGTAGAAAAAAGTCGTCACATCCTCGAAGTTACCATTGTTTCTACCGGGCTTGTTGTAAGAGCTGAAGAAACAACAGATGATATGTACACCTCTATTGACATGGTTATAGATAAATTGGAAAGGCAGATAAGAAAAAACAAAACCAAGCTTGGGAAAAGAATCAAACAAGAAAGCCTTATACCGGATAATTTTCAGATAGATGAAAAAATTGAGGAGGAAAGAAGCTTTAAAATAATGAAAAGTAAAAGGTTTGCAATTAAGCCTATGAATGTGGAAGAGGCAATATTGCAAATGAATCTTTTAGGACATAGTTTTTTTGTATTTTCAAATGGTGATACAGAAGAAGTGAATGTAGTTTATAAAAGAAATGATGGAAATTACGGGCTCATTGAACCGGAGTTTTAACAAAGCATATCAATTGTAAAGAAATTATTAAAATATTATTAAAAGCTATTAAAAAAAAAATTATGTGGTAAAATATATATATAAGGATCAAGGATCACAAATCGTCCAAATTGCTTATTTTTATGGCATCGTTGGTTTTTGCTTACATAATAAAGGAGTTGAAACTAATGAAGAATAAGAAAATAAAATTAACAGAAAAAGATTTACACATTATTGATGTATACTCCAAAAAAAACTTATCTGAAACAATGCCGCAGTTTGGAAATCAAGTTGAAAATAATATGATCCAAATGCAGGGGATGAACTCCATGCAAAATGAGAATAAGATTGACACGTTCCAGTGAACTCGTTCAGCTAAAGCTGAACATCACGCGTTTTTACGAAGTAAAATACGCTTTGGACTTCGGTGGGGGACTCTACCCCCACCGAAGCAAGAATAAGGAACCCCCACTTATAGAAGTGGAGGTCTTGGAATTTTGATAAAGGTCGAAAGTAGGTATGTAAGAATATTATGGTTTATTTTCATTTTTGTTCCTCCTTTTTATATATGTTTTTACTAACTTCATATGAGTTTGTTTTGCGAAGGGCACATTATTGGAATTATTTATTATTTCATACGAGTGCCTTTTTTGTTACATAATTAGGTCTTCATGTATAAAAATAAATTTTTGTATACTGCGGGAAACCGTTAAAATAAAAGAAGGAAGGGGTAATGAATATGCTTTTAAGAAATTGTGCCGGTGGAGTTGTTTTCTCTAATGACAAAGTGTTTATCATGGAAAATGAAAAAGGGGAGTGGGTCTTTCCAAAAGGGGTGGTTAAAAATGGAGAATTACAAAGCGAAGTAGCTCTTAGGAGAGTCATGGAGGAAGGCGGAGTTAGCGCTACAATTGTTTCACCGGCAGGCAGAACAAATTACGAATTCTTTTCAGTTACCCGTCAACAACCTGTTTGCAATAGAATTACCTGGTACATTATGTTGGCGCAGGGCGAAGGGTATAAAATCGGAGAACCTGAGAAATACACAAATGCTGGGTTCTATCCCATAGAGGAAGCAATGGATATGATTACCTACAGCCAAGATCGTTCATTGCTAAATGTTTCTTATATGAAGTTTAAGGAATTAGTTTCACTGGCTAGTTAATGGTTTGTATAGAATTGTATAGCATAACATTAGATGTATAACTTGTTATTTGCAAGCTTAACTCACATGGTGTAAAACACCTATCTAAGGTTATGGGAATATAAGCCATAAGGTTGGAGTATCAACCTTGTTGGGAGAGGTTGTTTAAGGCCTGGTTATTCAGGTTATAACAGTAATTATGCCAAAATCCTTTACCTTTAGGCATGGGAGTATGTCAATATCTACTTCCTTGATAGATATTTGTGACCTCAAACACAAAACATACTTTAAGGTCACGTATGACTAAAAAAGAAAGCTATGCGGTTAATCCCGTTAATATGTTAGAAATATATTATTTTGCATAAAGATATGCATACATTGTTGTTTCAATCATTAAATGAACACAGAAAGCCTGCATGATATTGTTGTTTAGCATATTTTGCAGGCTTTTGCTTATGTAAAGTTGGATTTGTGTTGCAATTGCTTCCGTTATTACTCAGCTATATCTCAAAATATAGAGGGTGTTTATCAGAGATTACAAACTGAACAGTGAGTTGTTCACTTGGCATATCCAATTGTTTCTGGTAAAATGAATATTGGCGGGAACATCAGCCGCTATAAAGCACTATGGAGTGAATTAAATGCAGGCCTGTATTCGCACTGTTTTAAGAGCGGGAAAAGGAGAATATGAAGAGAAACGTTCAAGGTTTATTTCTTGGGTTTACCCTGTAAGCACTGAAGATGAGGCTATCGGCTTAATGTCAGCTCTAAGAAAAAAGCACTGGGACGCAAGGCATCAATGTTTTGCGTATATAATTGACGGAGACACAACAATTCAAAGATTCAGTGATGATGGAGAACCATCCGGAACAGCAGGGCTTCCTATACTGGAAATAATCCGAAAAAAAGATTTATTAAATGTATTGATAGTAGTGATTCGATACTTTGGCGGCATACTTTTAGGAGCTTCAGGCTTGGCGCGTGCTTACGGGAAAGCAGCTGCAGCAGGCATTATTGATGCAGAGGTTATAATAAAAAAGCAATGCTTTGTTGCAATTGTAAACGCTGATTACCATACATACGGGAAAATACAAAATTTTATTAACACGAATAAACTGCAGGTCAGGGATACCAGATATACAGATAAAGTCCAAATAGAGCTATTGATTGAATGTGATAAAAAAGACTCATTTGAAAAGGATTTAAACGATATTACCGGTGGAACTGCAGAAGTTTTATTTGAAGGAAAGACATATGCAAGCTTTGATGAAAGCGGAAGCTATTTATCTATGGACTGAAATTTAAAAATGTTACGATTTAATATTTCACCATTGCTTTTCATTGCATGGGAAAGTATACTTTACTATGCATACTCGACTTTCTGAGCACGCAACTGACAAAAAAACGCGGCAAAGCCCTTTTTTTCATGTATACTACTTTTACAAATGTAATTCGAGTTATTGGCGACACCATAAGTGGCACCATTACATTACATATAAAAATTTTGTTTTGCGCTATGTCAAAGAATTAAATGAAATGAGGTAGAAATTATGGCTGGACATTCCAAGTGGGCAAATATAAAAAATAAAAAAGAAAAAACAGATTCACAAAGGGGTAAGATTTTTACTAAAATCGGGCGAGAAATAGCGGTAGCAGTTCGCAGTGGTGGATCGGATCCAAACGCAAATTCACGGCTTAAGGATATAATAGCAAAGGCAAAGGCAAACAATGTACCCAACGATAATATTATGAGAAGCATCAAAAAAGCTTCTGGTGATGTGGGCAGTGATGCTTTTGAGGAAATTATATATGAGGGCTATGGTCCCGGTGGAGTTGCCGTCATAGTTGAAGCGTTGACTGATAATAGAAACCGTACTGCCGGTGATGTACGTCATATTTTTGATAAATATGGCGGAAATCTGGGAACAAACGGTTGCGTATCCTTTATGTTTGACAAAAAGGGACAGTTCATTATTGAAAAGACAAAAAAGGTTGATGAGGATAACTTAATGATAGCAGCTTTGGAAGCCGGTGCGTTGGATGTTATAGGTGAAAATGAATATTATGAGGTTTTAACCGAGCCGGAAGACTTTTCCAAAGTACTAGATAAGCTTGAAAACGACGGATACTCTTTTGAGACAGCAGAGGTTGCCATGATCCCCCAGACAACAACTATCTTATCCGACGAGGATATGTCAGCAAATATGGAAAAGCTTATCGAAAAGCTTGAGGATCTTGATGATGTGCAGAATATTTATCATAATTGGGAGCAGGAATAGCCAGAATAGGGATGAAAATTAGTATTTAGGAAAGCTGGAGATTATATTATGCCGGAAAGTAAAAAATCATTGAACATTTCTGAAATTAAAGAAATAATACCACACAGATATCCTTTTTTGCTTGTAGACAAAATAATAGAAGTTGAATTCGAACCTGTTATAAGAGCGGTTGGGATAAAAAATGTTACAGTAAATGAACCATTTTTCCAGGGTCATTTCCCTGAATATCCGATTATGCCGGGTGTTCTGGTTATAGAGGCTCTTGCTCAGACAGCCTGTGTAGCTGGTATGCTTTTGGATGAAAACAAAGGGAAGATACCACTTTTCACCGGAATTGATAATTTAAAAATACGAAGGCAGGTCATCCCCGGAGACGTGCTTAAATTAGAAATAGAATTTACAGCATTCAGGCGTGGAATGGGGAAAGCGAATGTACGTGCTTCTGTTGATGACAAGACAGCAGTAGAAGGTGTCATTAAATTTGCAATGATGGATTCTAAAGGGAAATAATTATTATGCGAGTATTTGCCATTTCAGATTTGCATCTTGCTCTATCCGAAGATAAGCCAATGGAGATATTTGGTTCCGGATGGGATGATTATATGAACCGCATTCAATATAATTGGCGAGAAAAGGTTAACGCTGAGGACTTGGTTTTATTACCCGGAGATCTTTCTTGGGCAACATATCTTGATAAGGCGAACCTTGATTTTTCTTATATTGAAGAACTACCGGGCAGAAAAATAATTTCAAAAGGTAATCATGACTATTGGTGGTCAACCCATAGCAAATTAAACGAATTTAAAATTAGGAACGGGTTAAATAGTATTACGTTTTTGCACAACAACGCCTGTTTTTTTGAAGACCTAGTCATTACAGGCAGCAGGGGATGGAAAAATCCAGAGGATGAAGGATTTTCTCCAGAGGATTATAAAATTTATAACAGAGAAATTGAGCGGTTGAAGCTTTCACTGAAACACACCGATGGCTTTCAAGGAGATATTATAGCCATGCTTCATTATCCTCCATTCAGTTCAAAGGGCAAAAGCACCGGCTTTACAGATATTTTAAAAGAATTTGGGGTTAAAATATGCATATATGGGCATTTTCATGGGAAGAGCTGCAATTATGCGATTGAATGCGAGCATGAAGGAATAAGATATCATTTGGTATCTGCAGATCATCTTAAATTTGTACCTCTTTTGTTAGGTGAATGGTGATTAGTGTTATGTATACTTATGAATAAACAATATATACAGAAGCGAGGTAGTTATTATGGCATATCAGGCGTTATACCGTCAATACAGACCACAGAGCTTTGATGATGTTGTAGAACAGCAACATGTTGTTAAAACATTAAAAAATACTGTCAAAACAAAGAAAACTGCTCATGCGTATCTGTTTTGCGGTACACGCGGAACCGGAAAAACAACGATGGCAAAGCTTTTTGCCCGTGCGTTAAACTGCCTTAATCCTGAGGATGGCAATCCATGCAATCGGTGTGAGGTTTGTGAGGGCATAATAAACGGCACAATTTTGGATGTAACTGAAATTGATGCTGCGTCAAACAATAGTGTTGACAACGTTAGGAGTATTATTGATGAGGTTGTTTATACACCTACTAAGGCAGCCAAAAAAGTATATATAATAGATGAAGTACATATGTTGTCTTCAGGAGCTTTTAACGCTCTACTAAAAACTTTGGAGGAGCCCCCAAGGCATGTGATTTTTATTCTTGCTACCACCGAGCCGCACAAGCTTCCTGCTACTGTTTTATCAAGATGTCAGAGGTTTGATTTTCGTCGTATTACGGTAGACGGAATAGCTGACAGGCTGCACAAAATTGTGGAGGAAATCGGAATTTCGATTACAAAAGAGGCTTTATATTTTATTGCATCCTTGGCAGAAGGTGCGTTAAGAGATGGCATAAGTATTTTAGACCAATGCATTGCCACCGGAAAAACCACGATGGATCTTAATCTGGTACAGGAGGTTGCAGGAATTGCATCAGGCAGACTGGTTCTGGATACAGTAAAAGCATTAAATGAGAGAAATGTTAATGAATCAATATTAAATATAGATAAACTTTTTTTGGAAGGGAAAGATTCAGGCCATTTTCTTCAAAAGGTAATTCAGTTATACAGGGATATACTTGTTTATAAATCTACAGGAAGCACGGATAACCTGCTTAGCATGACTGATGAGGTAAGGGCTGCTATTCCGGTATTAACAAGCAAAGTATCTTTCGATGAGGCCTTAGCTATTGTAAGAGTGCTTTCAGACCTTGAAGCGGGAATAAAGTGGAGCACAAGTCCAAGGATCCTTCTTGAAACAGCATTTATGCGAGTTTGCAGTAGAGAAATTAGTAGGGATGGGGATACTATATCAGAAAAAATTAAGCTATTGGAAAGCAGAATCCGGGCATTGGAAGAAGGAATGTCATCTAACACCGAAACGGTTTACAATAACAGCAATTCCGGACAGCAAAGTTTAAAGGTTGAAGCCTCTAATACTGAACTGCCAAAGTACACAGATAAAAAGCGTAATGCTAAGGAAAGAGAAGTTGAATACAATGCTAAAGGAAAGGAAGTTGAATATAATACAGCAAAAATATTTAGCGGATGGGATAAGGTGCTGCAAGAGCTAAAAGACAAAGGAAGAAGAGCTGTTGTTGCAAATTTGGAGGAGACTGAAGCGGTATGGGTTGATAATGGAACAATTGGGATTGTTATCCCCAAAGTAGATGCATTCAAAAAACGTGTGCTTTCCAAAGCAGAGAATGTTGAAGCTATAGAGGAAGCTCTAAAGCATGTATCCGGAAAGCCTCTTAAGTTCAGGATTAATACTGCAGAAACAGATATGGTAAAAGAAGACGTAAAAGAAGAGATACCTGATAAATTGCTTCAGTTTGCCAAAGATAAAGGGATTGAGGTTGGTATAATAGATGAGTAAAATAAGTAATATGAGCTTTTCAACCTAAGCATGTTAGTAGTGTTTTGTATTAATCGAATCGTTGCATGTGTGATTTGTTTTGGCACAGGTAAAGCAGACACAAGGTATGGAGAGTATGCCAAACTACGCAAAAAAAGTACAGTTTACATAACGATTCCTGTATAGTTACAAAAGCACAAAACTTTGTAACAGGTATTGACAAACGAATTATAAAGCTGATATAGTAAGAGTGCCGGAAGTTTTCTGATCAACTATTTCCCGAGAATGTATCTTTTTTGGTTTTTCAGTCTAAAATAATAAATGACCTTTTGGGGCGGTTTCTGTTTATTATATATATTTTTCTGAATTCCTTGATCATAGATACTACCCAGATTAAATATAAATAACATAGCGCAGTAAAGCAGCAAGTATTCAGGAGTCAGAACTCACAATGATTGTATTTACAGGTTGAACAGCGGATTTAAATATTCCATTCATTAAACGCTTGTACGAATTGTGCGATATAAAGGCGCAATTTTACATGGCAATATGTGCATTATCCATATAATGTTAGAAATTAATTATTTGTATGGTGAGGCTATGTATTGTGTGTTTAAACAAAAAAGTTACCGGGGAAAATAATCTTTTATTATTCACAAAAAGCGAAGTTTTTAATATGATCTAAATATAAAAGGCTTCTTTTACAGATTATTTAATCCCGCAGGTTTTACATAAAAATAAGTTAAAATAACGGAAGAAATTGCTTAGACCCGTTTTTTGCAAAGCAAAATCACGTACTTTAATTTATGTGCTTGCGCAGCATGCTATATTTTGAACACATTTCAACGAGGCAGGGTAACATGCACTGAAAATTATTAACGATAGTATGGTTATCACCCAGAAAGTCACAAAGTGACTTTCTGATGAAATTTAAGACTTC